>Ga0123357_10001955_pt1 | contig 22503 bp, 14 predicted proteins | sample TergutEmb28metaG_FD_89873 | JGI IMG/M metagenome (GOLD analysis project Ga0123357, IMG submission 89873) | Embiratermes neotenicus P4 segment gut microbial communities from Petit-Saut dam, French Guiana - Emb289 P4 | ecosystem: Host-associated > Arthropoda: Insects > Digestive system > Gut ... | reverse complement strand
TCTACACCTTTTGTCTGAAACATTTCTCATTCTAAGAAGAATTGAGCGTATATTGGTCTTCATGTAAAGTATCCGCTATGCTTGTCCGATTTTAATGAAACTTGAAATTTCTCGACAGTTTTTCGAAAAATATTCATATCAAATTTCATAAAAATCCGTGCAATGGTAGCCGAGTTGTTTCATGAGAGCAGGTTGACGGACGGACGGATAGACGTGATGAAGCTAATAGTCACTTTTCGGAATTTTGCGAGTGCACCTAAAAAGGGAAGATCTCTTTATGTACTTCTCTTTGCCGACAACTTAGTAAGATTTCAGAATTTGTAGTTTGTTTGAAGTAAATTGTTTCGTACTTAGTGAGAAGTTGTGTGCTGAATCTTACTTGCTAATTGCATATCTTAGTTTCATGTTGTATTATGTGGTTTACTGCTAAATACTTCAGTCAGATACGACGGTTACGTGCGTGTTATTTCGTATCGCACACGCGTTTCCATTTTCGGCTTAATTTGCTATCCTCGGGCGAATATCCTGTTACGTAGACTGTAATTGCTGTGCATGATCTGTTTTTAATTAATCAGCGATGTTGATAGAACACAATCAAAGCAAAAAATTAGTAGCATGTCACCAGGATTGCGTCTTAATGCGCGGTCACTGGTTGTGTTCGGTGAGGTAGAAGAACATGGGCAAAGACTAGTAAGCCAATGTGTGGCCACGTCTCACCATATTACAATGAACACAAATCATTTATGTGTTACGTCCTATGTATTCCGTGATCCTTCAACTTTACATCATGTTAAACGCAGATGGAAAAATTAGTAACGTTCAGACGTGACTGTCACTTTAGTAAAGAAAGGAATTTTGTCCCATCTTGCCCCGCCACGCATGGGACAATTTGGGGTGCTGTGAAGAATATTATAGAAAACCGAGTATTAAGAGTTTCGAATTATTTTTTTTTTTGTAAAGTACCGCAATTCATTGAAAACAAGAACAAGGAAAGCTCTGCACGAGAGCAAAACGCAAAACGCGCATTGAGGACAGATGTGGACGGTCTCAGCGACATCGACTGGTCACCCGCCCATGAATTGTGTGCCCGCCTGTGACATTTGAAGTAAGTAGTTCAGCCTTCGGTGGAGACAGAATTCCAGTCCTCACAGTAAGGACACTGGGACTCCTCATCGTGCATCATTATCATCTTGAGCCTCCTCTCTTTCATCTTTGAAATATCTGGAAAATATCTTAACAGTTTTTGTTCTTGTTCCACATTTGTTTGCTGCTATCTTCGGGAGAGAAAGACGTTTCATGCTTTGTTGGCTTTCATCCGTTCTTCTTCGGCGACTAATTCATTTTTAAGGCCTTATCTCTTTAACGTGACATTCTGCTCTTCTTTTGGTCAAATTTTGGTATTGGAGTCATATCTGGTTTTTGGATTAGGAAAATTTGTTGGGTCGAAATTTTATCATTTGATAAAAAAAGGACCCCTCAGTGTACGAGGGCAGTCCATAAAGAAAACGATTTTTTTTACTTAGAACTTAATCAAACTTGTCACCTTCAAAGTACTCCCCTCCACTCTTGATACACGTTGGGAGCCAACGTTTTTCCCATTTCTGGAACGCGTCCTGGAACGTGTTTTGCGGGACGGCGCGAAGGCCCCGTATCGAATTTTCTTCAACCCCCTCTACCGTCTGAAATCTGCGACCTTTTAGTGAGAATTTCCACTTCGGGAACAAGAAAAAGTCCGCAGGGGCCAAATCTAGAGAGTAAGGCGGCTGGAGGACAACATTCGTCTCATGCTTCGTCAAAAATTCATGGATAAGGAACGACGCGTCAGCAGACGCGGCACATATTTTGCGGTAACACGACGCATCTTCCGTTTTTCGGTCAAAATCAGGTGGCTCGAACTTTTACACATTCCTGCTTCTTCGGCAACTTCACGGACAGTTAGGCGATGATTTTGACGAATCATAGCAAGCACTTTCTCAACGTGATCGTCGTCCATTGACGTGGAAGGCCGTCCAGATTTGGAGTCGTCTGCGATGGAAGTTCTGCCCGATTTGAATCGCTGGTACCACTCATGACATTGCGTACGACTCAAAACAATCCTCTCCATAAGCCTGTTGCAACATCTGAAAAGCCTCCGTAAAAATTTTTCCCTATAGGAAACAGAATTTGACGCAAGCGCGTTGCTCCTCAGGATCCTTCGTTTATCAATTTGCAAAAAATCGCCGAGAGTACTACACATACACACACGCACGCACGCACACACACTCATTCAAGCGCGCATAACTCGATGACTAATTGACATGGCATGATGCTGCTAGTGTCAGAATGAAGCTTAAAGTCCCCGCTACACAAGCGCGTGCTGCGCGCGCTCGCTGGCTCGCTATTTCACAAGTTCGGTTTCTTTATGGACTGCCTACGTATTTCGAAAATACTGTGATGGTAATCTCCGAACATTGTGCCCTATGAAATATCTAAGTGAACAGAAAATACGTATGGGGCTTGGTGGTAGATATTCCCTTGTGTTTATGCACTAATTATGTTATTAGTGAGTCACCTTCAATCAAAACGTGATGTTTATTCTGTACTAATAAGCTACTGCACATGTTTCAGTCCTGACACATCATTAGGCTACGCATAAAAAATGCAAAAGGGAAAGTAAATTGTAAACACACTTCGTATGAGGACCCACATTTATCAATTTTTTAAAAATTTTATCCTAAAAAAATATTTTTTATTTTTCTAGCGTAGCTTATTGAAATTATGTTTCTTAATATTGATTTACTAAATCTTTTAAAATCTATCCATTTGGGGGTTTTAATAATCGGGGTAAGTGTCCCCAATAGTCTCTGGATAGTAAGGTTGGTGAGTACCAGGGTCGTTCAGAACATTGTGAAAAAAAGAAACTCGTATACCTTTCTGGAATCGAACCCCCGTTCCTCGACCATGCAGCTTTAACCAAGTCACAATAGTGACTGAGCTCTCCCGCCTCCTTTCCAAGCATTTCGCGAACAAATTACGCCCGATGTGGGAAACTGTTAGTTGGCAAGCACTAGATCAGCGAGAGATAGCTAATGTCATTGTGTTTCTGTGAATAGCTGAGTGGATTTGACTGCTGTATTTAAGTTTAGGGCGTCGGGTAGGAAATTCCCGTGTGGGCGGTAAGGTTTCATGTCCTCAGACTGTACCACACATGGGAGGAGATTATAATTGGTTTTTGCTTTCACAATTGGGAAACCACAGACTTAGGCTGATAGCCTAGTTGTAGTGATGTAATTTGTTGGAATTTAAAAGAAACTGGAGTAAAATTATCTGTATGGCTCATATGTCTGTTTTGAATACAGACACTCCACGACGCACGCAATAGTTACGTTCCGGAAGGTCTGGCCCACGTCGAATTTTGAACAAGTCGGAATTGAGTACACGTAGCCCTTGTTTTACGCCCTAGTTGTGTTCCCGAAAAGTGGGCGTAAACAAAAAAAAAAACGTAATTCAAGAACCGTATTCCCATAAGGAATGATGGAATAGGCAGGGCTAAGGGGCAATCATACAAATGACATTCTGTTCACGTGTGCTATACGTACATGTGTATTATATTAGAATCGTGTTACTGATTTAAATGTAGAAATAAACAATTAGTACTTATTTTTTTTTACCATGCGGCAAGCGGGGCAAGGCCTCCTCATTGTCGAGGATTCACGATCACACTCACACACACCACATTTGGTGGGACTCCTCTGGCTGAGTGACCAGCCTGGTGCAGAGACACATACAATACTCACAAGAGACAGACATCCATGCCCGCGGCGGGATTCGAACCCACAATCCCAGGAAGCGAGCGGCCGCAGACCTATGCCGTAGACCGCGCGGCCTATGGGACCGGCTGTATTAATTTTAGCCTGTATTAATTGAAAAGTAAATGTAAACAACTTGTAAACACTTGTCACGGATGCCATACGTTACATATCGGTGCTGTCACGGATAACTAGATTCGCTCTCACAACTCTTATGGCTCCTTGCTGCGGTTAGATTAGGGTTTCTGACTTTCCAGTTTAATGTAGGTAAGTGTGATGGTGAGTAGGCTAGATGTTGTGCTGTTTGTCGTCTCTGATGTTATGCTCTAGCCTGGTTCGTAGTTAATGGGGTTGTCACGAATGCTAGATTTTCCGTACAGTCGCTCTCGCATTTTCTTCACTGATCATCAAATTCAGACAGTCACTTTAATATCCACAGGTCATGGGTACAAAAACAACAACTGCTACTACTGCAACTGTTCATCGTCGTGTCGGTTTTTTTCTCGACTGGATGCGTCATCGTGGTTTTCATAAGTAGAGCAAAAAGAAAACTTAAATAAATGCCAATAAGCCAATTGGTCTGAACTAAACAACGGGCGCACCATGACTGATGTAGTTTGCAATGAGCGCGCAGCCTTCAAGTTTTGTTCTGCGCCATGAGATTCGTGATCTTCCTTGTCGTCACTTTGCACAGACAGCAGAAGGGTGTTAAACCGAAAAAAGAGGGAGCGCAAATTAAGGAGTGGTGTAAATTGGAAAGGGGCCGTTAAAGCAAAAAGGCCTAAATCAAGGACCACGTGTATATGCACTGTCACATATATTTATATGTTAAAATCTAAACTCTAAAACACTGTAAACTGATCCGCCGTAGGATGACCGTTGCCCCGCCTGTGTTGTCGCCCAGCAGTATTCTTCTGCTACCTTCATCTCACTGCGTTATATTCCCGCAAGGAAAAATTCAGCGCGCATTTTCGAAAATGTTATTATTTTTTATTTTTTACTCTTAAAAATTCAATGATTTTGAAATTGCCAAACTTGAAATTAAAGGCTGGGAGTGCCCTTACTGTCTTAGTTTATTTACGATTTTCATAAGTGTATGTCAGCAGTTCTTACACTACAGATTGGAGGCGGTAATTTGGTTTGATGAGAAATGAGACACGAAACTCATCTAAGTAACGGTTAAAAATTCATTGTCTGCCACCAAGAAGTGACACAACATGGGTTCCAGTGCCCACTTATTTATGTTTGTATAAATAATACTGTTTATACTGTGAATTGAATTAAACGCATTGCTCCGGGATATTTAAATTTACCGAATATGACGCAGCCCTGCTATATTAACAACTGGTTGTGCTTAAATGTTTTCTGGCCCAATTGAGCTTTTCGTCCTCCATTGCAGCTGATTTTTATGCCTACTGTATTTAAAACATTTGTATGGATGCGATTGGTTACCATATGTATGTATTCTGGGGTCGAAATAAGCTTATTTGCCTGCTCTTCGAGCAAGTTTCGTTTTATATGTATATGTATGTATATATAAAAGCGACCATTAACTTTCTCATGGCTGTCTGTCCGTCCGCATGGAACAACTCGGCTTCCACTATACGGATTTTCATTAAGTTCGATATTTGAGAATTTTTCGAAAATCTGTCGAAAAAATTCAAGTTTCATTACAATCTGCCAAGAATGAAGGACACTTCGCATGAAGACATATGCACAGTACATTTATGATAACACCTCGCTGAATTTTTCTTAGAATGGTAAATGTTTCAGACAGAAGTTGTGGAGAAAATCAAAACACATGGTATTCAGTAAATTTTCTTCGAAAATTTTGCCGTTTATGAGACGACGTGAAGAAAATACGGTATAGCCAGACAGGCCACAGATGACAGTGTGGCCCGGAAAATGTAAGAATTGCATGAGGGACGACCAAGGCAGGAATACAGGCACTCTGAATATTTAATATTCACTGCTGTTTCACAGCAGTAGTGGTTAAGCGAATGCGCCTCATTGGTACGTTATACGAACACAGCCTGTCGTGTCTGTGTCTACATACACCCCCTGACCTGAAGGGCTGTCCTCGCTACTTCAGTATGTTCACAGCTGTCACCTTCCTCCAAAGTATATTTCCCGTGTGGAAGGATTTTAAGCTACAAATGTTTGGGTACCAAAGGTTATGGAAGTTTTTGGGCCCGGGGGAAGCAGTGTTACGGATATGACGTAATGAGGATCGTGCGATGTAGACAGGTCGCCTGATGTTAGCAGACGTACGTAAAAATCTTGAGTATGTGACTGTCGATGGGTGAGACAAATTCATGTAAATTTTTGCTAGTAAACTTTCGGAAATTCGGCATTAGTAAGATCGGAGAATTGAGGATAATATTAATATGGATCGTGAGATTTGGATGATGGAACTTTTGTAACAGCGGTTCGAATTTTCGGAACTGTGTTCTTCCCGTCTTTATTAACTTTACCAAACTGTATGTAAGCCAGTATGGTAACACGTAATGTGCTGACATCAAGTATACTCGTATATGCTATCGTCAGAACACCGAAAACTATTTGTTAGACACCCATTTGTCTGTAGGACTCCTCTAGACTAGTGATCAGCACGTCGCGGCTGCCGCTGCCTACACAATGCACAACGAACGCAAGGGACGAAAATCCATGTCATCAGCGGGATTCGAACCCGCTATCTCAGCATTCAGGCGGCTTCAGGACCTACGCCTTAGACCGCACGGCCACTGGGACGGGTCATTCTTTTGTCCACTTAGGCTGTATATTCAGTATGCGATTTTATACAGGCAGGATTTTTTTTTGCCACAGCGTGTTTTCCTTACATTGAAAATGCGCTAATGAGTGTGTCGAACAAATAAGCATTCGGCTATGTAATGATAGTGCATATATTGGATGCTGAAACGTGGCTACTTCTTGAGCCACCAGACAAAATTAAAAATTCTACTTTTTGCCTACATATTGCATTTATGTGTTTTGTATGGATTTCAGACGAAACAGCGATAATCTTTCTTTACAGTATTAAGTGGTTGGTTTTTATAACAGAGACGGGGTGTGTTTGTTGCGCGTTAGCTGCTTGCGTCTTCTTTCCAGCCTTATCATCCCTTTTATCTTCCCTTTAATAACGTATTGTAGAAAGCAGTTCCTACCCAAGGTGTGACCAATGCAGTTAGCCTGCCTTATATTCATTCTGTATAGTGTGGTCCTTTCCTCCTGGGTTCTTTGTAACACTTTTCCGCCATTGGTCCGAACGATTTCCATCCTTCTCCAGCACCACATATCAAAACTTCCAAGGTATTTCTGATCTACTTTCCAAAGTGTCCGAATTAGTGCATCATACAAGGCTGTGCTCAAAATGTAGCATTTCAGGTGTTTCCCCCCCCCCCCTTAAGTTTAAGTCCAATTTGATAATGGAAAGGGATTTATTCTTGTTGAACGCTGCCCCAGCCATGGAAATTCTGTATTTAATTTCACGTATACATCTTTTATCATTTGTTATCAGGCTTAATTAGTAGTAGTCTGCTTTCGGAAGTGTAAGTAGGCGGAAAAGAACAAAATGTGTCTATCAGAAGACAATCAGGTGGCCCAATTTGTAGGTACTTGAAAGGAATTGCTTGTGAGGGTCGGTGGTTTAGGTGAATTTCTTCTGGTGAACTGCGTTAGTCGAATGACGATGAATTGGAAATGACATGGAAGGAAGCCGTTGTGAGACGTTTTGACGTTCTTTTCGATAATTTGCTTTGGGTAAGATCGCAAGTTCTATATTTCCGGTCCTAGAACGATACCCGATTTCTCTCTGCTTCCAAACAGCGCGTTACGTCTAAAGTTAATGTAAATTGAAGGGCGCGCCGTGTAAGTCTGCACCACAGTTTTGAGGTTTGCCTTCTGCAAGAGGATACAGCGTGTCCGTGACCCCCGCTTTGTATGAAGGTCGCTTTGTGATGATGAGTTCCGAGTCACTGGGCTGGGAAACTCGCTTTGATACTCGTACATTCAGCGTGAAGCGAAAATAGGGGGCGCAGTTGCGTTGTGGAGAACGTTGTCTGCTCTCAGGTAATCGCACTTCTCAACTTTAAATACAGGTTGTATGTAAAATACTTGGACAAACATCAAGAATGAGTATACACATTCAAAATATTCACATAAACACGTATCCTGAAGTGAGTGGTTTTAGTTTAACCGAATGATTAAATTCAACAATATATACCTGATGTATGTAATATTCTACTTACTACTTAGTACATTTACAATACACATTCGCAGTTTAATAACTGTTGAGGCCTTATGCTTTATCAAGTCACAGTTACGGAACAGATGCTCAAAATATGTCATCTGAATCAGTGCACACGTGGACTCGTCAGATCATGGACTGTCGCACCCTTTCAAAAGTCTTTAGGTGGTCGCGCATGGTTTGACAGACATCAGATATGCGTTGGTAAAATGTCGCTTCATTTTCAATTGCAGTTGGTTACAGGTGGGGCTTTTAATTATCCCTAGAGATAAAAATGTGAAAGGATTGAGGTCCGGTGACCGTGGGGTCTGTAACACGAAAGGTTTCTTTTTGTGGAAGTATAGGGATATGACCTTCATTCCTTGTTTTGTTGTAGGGGACTCAGTCCTGAAATTTGTTTCTTATATGTGTGTAGATGTATATATATATATACCGTATATTCTCGAATCTAATCTGCGCCCGAATCTAATCCGCACTAGTTTCTGCCGATTTCTTAAAGGAAAAAAAAAAGTTATTTCGCGGTTCTAATCCGCACCTATGGGAGGACGATGGTGAAGATAAAGATGATAGTGGCTGGGTGACGGATAACGATTCAGTTATGAGTGAAGACGGCGAGTCTGATGAATAATAAATTATAAATATTGTTTAATATTATAAATTATAAATAAAATAACAAATTATTGTATTGTATTGTTCTTACGACACGTACAGCGGCTCTATCATTTTTCCAAAATTCAGCTCACGACCGCGAATCTAATCCGCACGCGATTCTAATCTGCACCTGATTTTTTAGCCCTCTGAAACTGTAAAAAGGGTGCGGATTAGATTCGAGAATATACGGTATGTATAGGCGAGTGTCGATGTACGAGATGCAGCGAATTTTCCCTGGAGATCTCATGACGGTAATCGAAGGATGATGTTAATGTAGCAGGTTATTAATATTGATAAGCTTTTTTTTTTTAAGGAAATACCTTCCCCGTACATTTATTTTTGTCTAGAGAAGAAAATAAAGCGGTAATTTCAAAGCGTGGAAGGACCGTCTTACGCTACCGTTTGGCAGTAGTGTTGAGGTGATAACCAAGCGAAAACCTCTACTTGTACATTAGCCTACTAACAAAACCCTCGGGCTCCGAAAAGATGGACCGCAGCATCATTGCCGGTGACATGGCGGTCCAAGAAGATGTCACTGGTAACAATGCCAGTGATTTCAATTACATAACCCCTCTCTCTCTCTCCTGTCTCCATTCCATTCTATTGTGCCGAAACAACTTGGATAATGAACGTCGTTAGTAATTGAAATGCTTCTGGCCATATCCCATTAACGCTGAAGACCACACCTCCGGTTAGTAGTAAGGCGGTTTCCTTGCCTCCCAATTCCAACTTGATCCTGTAGCCTGGTGTTTACTTTCTTGTATTACATGAAGAAGCCCCTCAAAAACTTTTTATATCCCGAGGATCCCCTACCAATGAAAGTGTTTGCAGGCCAGAAAATGTTGACAGTGGGAAGGTCAATTCAGATACTGCTAATCATGTCAAAAAACGTAAGTACAAAGAGCTGCTGTACGCGTGTCAGCTTGCATTGTAAGAAGTGAAATTGAAGCATTTCTTCTTTCTTTCCTCGTTTTGTAATTTTATGACATTTCGATGGATGCTTGGGAGTTTTCGGCTGTATTTCACAAATTTTCTTTGTATATCCACAGTTTAACGCGGAAATCTTGTCGGGAAACACTGCTCCAGGTGATTCAGCGGGTGTAGTAGCCACTCTCAGGACATATTTACAGTTGGCCACGATATAACTCGCTATAGAATTTGACTGTGAAGTAAAGCCAACAGCACAGCAGTTGTGGAAGAAATGCTTCGTAACAAGACAGGCAATGTACGTATAACGTAACATTGAGGCGCGTTCGTGTAAACCTCTTTTCCGTGGAAAGGCAATAAGTATTACATATTCTCAGTGTGTGTGTGTGTGTGTAGCCTTAATTGTCCAGCATGCACAGCGCATGCGCCGTGCTATGTTACCATCAGTGGTCTCTCCGGCCCTGCAGCGTTTTTCCACCTTATTTCATAAACGACACGATTTTCGGGGAAAAGTTATTGAACATAAAACGTGTTTTTTTTATTTTCTCTACAAATTTTGTCTAAAACATTTCTCCTTTTAAGAAGAATTCAGCGAGATTTTATCATTCATGTACATAGGTCTTCATGTTATATACCCGCTATTCTTGTCAGATTTTAATGATATCTGAATTTTCTCCACAGTTTTCGAAAAAATACTAAAACATCAATTTTCATGAAAATCCGTCCAGTGGGAGCCGGGTTGTTCTGTGCGGATGGACAGACATACATGACAAAGCTAGCTAATAGTTGCTTTTCGCAATTTTGTGAACGCACCTAAAATGGCAGTAGATAAGATTGCTACATACTGGGGCAAAGTCACTCAAAAATGTGAATTGCGTGTGGGAAGCCGTGATACCGAAGTTTGTACATAATTTGGCAAAGCTGTGGAAGTGTTAAGAAGGAAAGAAAAGACTTGAAACTGTCAGTTTCTGCTATGTTCGAAGATACCGACAAAAACGGAGCTAAAAAGTTTGAACTCTCATTAGGAGAAACTGTCAGAGAAATAATGCTGAATCTGATGACGAAGTCGCTTCTGTAGTAACGGTATTTGATCCCCCCCCCCCAAGCGCAAATGTTTGAAAATTGCGAAGCGGCAGTAAGAGTTTCGGATAAAAAAGGTCCAATTTGGGAAAAAGAGTTTAGTTTTAAACCTCAACCCAAATGTTTCTCATGCCTTCTAACGCTGATTAAAAAAGAACCTGGCTGCCAAACCAGCCACGTTGAATCTTTTTGTCCGAAAACTGTTGATTCTCAGCCTGCTGTGTCTGAAAGTTTGACCGAATGTGTGGGAACTTGAAAACTCCTAAAACAAGACGTGGAGAAAGCTTCACAAACTTTGAACAGTTGCACTACCACCATCCATTTCCTGCTTTATTACAAGATTTTTAACTAACTGACAGATGTATTGACTTAATTTCTAAATAAATATTTTCAGTAATTCATGTCATTTTAATTTATCACATACAGTAAAATATCCAAATTTTACTTAACCACTTTCTACAGAAATTGCCCCAGAATAAATTTATACAGCATGCATAAAACGAAGTGGTGGTAAATTTTACGTACAGTAGCACGTATTTAGCAATGTGCAATGTATTACTGTTGAAATAGATTAGAAAATTACCTTATCGAAAGTAGCTCACGCCCGATGACGAGCACTTGGAACGAATCTGTACGTTTCCATGTATATTAAGTGTTAAAAAAACAGCCTGAATTACATTTTGAAAATCCAGAGCTTACCGCGCAATAAACACAATCCGTCTTGGTTCTAAAACCCAGTCAGGTAATGCTGTATAAGAAAATAATAGTTGCTCGTTTGAGGAACTAAAAATTAACTGGGAAAAACTTTCAGTTTTTAATGTTAAATCTGGCGATACAGTATGAAGCAACCACAATACTTTAGAGGGTCGATGTCAAGTCAGCTTAGCTTTTACGTTTTTCTTCTACGAGCAGAAATTTTGGAGCCAATGTTAATCATGGAGCTAAGGCTTTTTGTATTTTATGTAGTTACAGTGATGTTTAGCCTCCTGTAAAATGGGTACCGGGTCTTTCCCGGGGGGTAAAGTGCGGCCGGGGCGTGCTGCTGACAACTCACCCCTTCAAGTGTCGCGGTCATGGAAGAGTAGAGCTATGTCCCTACCCACCCTCTGGGCCACACCGGGCCTGTAACGGGAACACTTCAATTTTTTTCCTTTTTTACAGTGATGTTTAGGCGCGTTCGCAAAGTTGCGAAAAGCGACTATTAGCAGCCTGCCTGTTCTCTTGTCCGCATGGAACATCTCGGCTCCCACTGGAAGGATTTTCATTAAGTTTGATATTTGAGTATTTGTCGAAAATCTGTTGAGAAAATTCAAGTTTTATTGAAATCTGACAAGAATAACGAGTACTTTACATGAAGACCATTGCACATATTTGATCATATCTCGCTCAGTTCTTCGTACAATGAGAAATGTCAGTCAAAAGTTGTAGAGAAAATCAAAGCATACATTTTTTGTTCAATAACTTAAATAATGTGAACAAATATATTTTACAGCCGGGCAGGCTACAATGAAAATATGGCGCATGCGCATTACATATCGTATACCTAAGGCTACAAACGCACACTAAGAATGTGTAATACTTACTGTTTTTCCACTGCAACAGCGGTTGCACGAACGCGCCTCAATATTACGTTATGTGTATTATACATTGCCTGTCTTGTTCATTGTTATTACGTGGAGTACAATGTGCCTGTACGTCTGTACTTAGGAAGGGGTTTGATTTGACATGAAACTGAATAGTGTATGACTTTGTTTCAAATCTTCGTCTCGTGTAAGAGAGATTAATTGGTTTCTAAATCTGTGTAGTGCCCCAGTTACTTACCGTAGAATTCCCATCCGATGCCAGTTTTTATGACATTTAGCGTGGATATGTGTTGTGTGAAGACAGAGTCAGTCAGTAACAAATTTATATTACGTTTCTGTACCCATGTTTTTAAGTTCTTTCCCACTTCTGTGATGAGACTCGCAGTGTAGTTTACTCGCCTCACCCACCCCGCTGTAATGAGATCTAGAGAATCGACGGAAGACGAGCAAGCAGCGTGGCGAGATTAGGGGAACTCCCTCCATACAATTTATGAGGGCAACATGTCTCTCCATTGTTCTGTCAGTATCCATACATCAGGAGGACCCCATTCCCTGTGGAGGGACGTTAAATTTAAAACCACTTCTTTGCAGGTCCCAGCGAGGCGTGGAGGCTCATTACGTTTAATTACGAGACGATCATTTATAGCCTTGAACAGTCATTTGCACACATTCGAACAATTGGGCACTAGTCGAAAACGTCAGTTGCATTCCTTGGTCGCTTTCGTGTTAGCACTATGGCCCAGCGTTTAACTTTAGCTTCGTGTTAGGTAATACAACTGTGGCACATTAGAGTTGTGAATGCCACTTCTTGTTTCTTGTTAGATAACGCAGGCGTGGCACCGCAGGGCAGTAAATTGCACTCCTTGTCTCTTGTTAAATTACAGAAGCGTGGCTCATTAGAGTACTGAATACCACCATTATTTTTTGTTAGATAACACAAGCGTGCACTGCAGACCAGTAACTGGCACTTCTAATTTCCTGTTAGATAACACAAGCATGGCACCAGAGGATAGTAACTGGCACTTCTTGTTTCTTGTTAGAGAACACAAGCGTGGTACCGCAGGCCAGTAACTGGCACTTCTTGTTTCCTGTTAGATAACACAAGCCTGGCACCAGACGATAGTAATTGGCACTTCTTGTTTCTTGTTAGAGAACACAAGCGTGGAATCGCAGGCCAGTAATTGGCACTTCTTGTTTTCTGTTAGATAACACAAGCCTGGCACCAGACGACAGTAATTGGCACTTCTTGCTTCTTGTTAGAGAACACAAGCGTGGAATCGCAGCCCAGTAATTGGCACTTCTTGTTTTCTGTTAGATAACACAAGCCTGGCACCAGAGGATAGTAATCGGCACTTCTTGTTTCTTGTTAGAGAACACAAGCTTGGCACCGCAGGCCAGTAACTGGCACTTCTTGTTTCCTATTAGATAACACAAGCCTGACACCAGAGGATAGTAGTTGGCACTTCTTGTTTCTTGTTAGAGAACACAAACGTGGCACCGCAGGCCTGTAACTGGCATTTCTTGTTTCCTATTAGATAACACAAGCCTGGCACCAGAGGATAACACTTGGCACTTCTTGTTTCTTGTTAGAGAACACAAGCGTGGCACCGTACGTCAGTAACTGGCACTTCTTGTTTCCTGTTATGTAACACAAGCGTGGCACCACAGGGTAGAAATTGGCAGTTCTTGTTTCTGTTAAAGAACACAAACGTGGCACCGCAGGCCAGTAACTGGCACCTCTTGTTTCCTGTCACATAACAAGCGTGGCACCACAGGGTAGTAATTGGCACTTCTTGTTTCTTGTTAGAGAACACGGGCGTGGCACCGCAAGGCAGTTCTTGTTTCCTGTTAGACAGCTCAAGCGTGGCACTCAGTGTTTCCCGTCATTAACACAACTGCAAATCCACCTACTGACTGGCACCCCTTGTGATGGGCTGTTATATCCGTAACAGGTCTTAATAAACATTATGCTGGAAGGGACGATGATGATAATAATGGCAATGATTATGACGATAAACACTGCATGGCGCTTGTAAGTTTGCTATATTAGCGGTCGTAAACATAAATATTACGCTAAGCAATAATATTGAAGCATCTCTGTTCGTGTGCATATGCGTGTATGTGGCGCTTACAGAGCAGTTGCGAACAACATCAGTAAAAGCTGTGGTATCCGGCAATGGGTGATACGGAAAGCTCTGTCAACCGGATATTGTCTAAGAGGTCCGTTGTATTTCATGGCAGAACCCAACACCAATTCTGAGAGTTTGGCCATTAGTTACTGGCGTCTTGTTGGTGTTGTAGATAATATGTACACCATTTTACGCAAGTAATGATGACAGGGGAATAGAAAGTGCAGAAGGCAAAACACAAGGGATGTGAAGTAGTAAATTAAGTGGTTGCACCTGCCCAAGATGTTGCTAGGTACAATAAGATGCGTTTTAGGTTGAACGTTGTAACATCTAGAAAATTGAGATATCCTTCGGCCACGCAGATACCAGATCTAACAACTTAGCCTGCATTAACTGTGTTATGTCTGTCCGCATGGAACAGTTGTCCCCTGACTGGACGAATTTTCTTTAAATTCAAGTGCTGGAGATATTTACTGACATCTTTTGGTCATGTTTTGGCTAAAGTCTGACAAAATTTTGCTTAAAATGTGACAGAAGTGGTAGACAAACACTTTACATGAAGACCCGCGCAAATTGACGTGTGACTGAAATTTTCTTTTGTTACACCTGAAGTTGTAACGAAAATTTAAGCACACGGTACGTCAAACACATTTCTTCGGAAATTGTGCCATTTACGACGTGCTGACAAGAGAAAAGCGGAGCGGAAATTCAAAAGAAATTTTTAATGAGCTGAACATATAATCGTGCCCCATAGTGCGATAGCGTGTCGGGTGGTGTAAGACCAGAATACGAAACGTGCTGTCTGGCATGCGGTTGGACTGTGACTCTCAGGAATTACTCAGGTATTGACTGTCATTGCCGATGCCGGTGACCGCGAGATCTCAGCAGTGAGTCCGCGGCCGCTAGTTTGCTGGGATTGCGGGTTAGAATTCCGTCCGGGACATGGATGTTTGCCTCTTGTGAGTGTTGCGAGTTTGTCAGGTAGAGGTCTCTGCGACGGGCTGATCACTCGTCCAGAGGAGTCCTACAGAGTATTGTGTGTCTGATAGTGATCGTGAAGCCTCGGTAATGGGGAGGCCCTGGTCTGCTATGGGCTGTTGCGCCATGGGGGCGGGGGGAGACTCAGAGTTTGTACGTATGTAGAACGCCATAAGGGACCAAGAAGTCTTGTTTCGTTGTAGTGATTTTATTGTGTGAATGTTGGTCGAATGTACAGAAGTAAATGTGTGGAGACTGTGTGAATTAGTTGGGACAATGCTTCCCTTAAAATTAAATACGTAGAATTGTTAGAATTAGGACAGTACAAAATAGTGGACAAATGAGGACACAAAGATCCCAACACGGCTTATTGTGACGTTCTTTTGGTACTTTCATTTCCTGTCTTGTTTTGTAGAAAGGTGACACGGTAGCATTTTATGTTCGTAAATAAAATTATCATTAACACATTAAAATGAAACTTTCCCTCTTGTAGCCTGCGACATCCCATTGTGTTATTCCGTGAATCAGCACAGACAGTTTGATAGCAGTCTGAACACACCTAAATACTATTTTGTTTAATAGAACATATTTCGGCTTATGCTAGGCCGAATCGTGTTCTTCCTGATACACCACCTATGAAGAAGGAACAGAGAGTTCCGACACGTCGGCACATAAAATTCAGACGACGGAGAATCACCCAAAAGAAAGAATACAACATTCAGCACAAGGTGGAAGTTTGAAATGAAGAAAAAATGTGTAGTTGTGTTTAGACTGTTTTCAAACTTCGTGTTTTGAAACTATCCTTACCTCAGCTCCCATTACTTATTAGTGTCATCGACATATTTATATTCCTGTTTTTATGCGAGAATGTTTCGTACAGCAAGGGATATTTGTGTGTATATGGTTCTGTGCATTAGAAATGTTTATAAGTATTTCCAGCAGATGTGAGTTGTAGCACATACCGTCCGTAACCGCTATTCTCAGGGTAGACTCTCAGGGATATTGTTGTATCACTGACGGGCTCTCTCCCAGGAGAAGATGGTGTGGATGGGAAAGTTGATTAGCGAGAGGCAGTCGAGTGCATGCAACGCTTAAGAAATGAAATGCTCGTGCACAACAACACTTGATATTCGGTAACTGGTAGGTGTATGAACACAGTGTAGATGTAGAGGTGAATACACTGAAGGAATTCTGTAGTAGTGTGCGAGATGTGTTAACCTCACGTAGCTTGATGCTGAATATAATGTACCTGTAAGCAGAAAACAGAAACTGTGCTTTGTAACAGTAAAAGCTTGTCGTTAAGGAGGCGAGCTAAATCTAAATTGTGTGGGTTCGGGCTGCCGCCTCGAAGTAGAAGAGATCTCCCCTCTTCTGGGTTATGACGCATCGTACAGTGGTAATTCCTTAACGACGTTTCGGGGCAACATATCGGCTTCATCTTGGGTTTCATGACCCTTGAAAATGGGACCGATAGGTTCTCCCCAAAAGGTAACGTTTCGGGGCAAACTATCGGTTTCGCCGTGGATTTCATGAATCTTGAAAATGGGACCGGTAGGCTGTCCCGAAACGTCGGCAACGAATTACCACTAAACGCTGCGTAATAACCCAGAAGAGCTCAGATTTCACTTAAATTTAAATTGATCCCTATGAAGACATTTAGTTTCGCCCTTATGCAGGTGGTCATCGGGTGGCGGTTTATTCTGATATTGACGTCTCCAAACTCATAAAAGACAGCACTTTGCGTTACGGAATGAAAGTACAGTAGGTCATTATTATGGGTTCTGATTGCATCAGCATATTAAAACTGTGAATGATAGTTGCTACAATTTACTACTGATCTGACACAACGATTGTGGGCCGGGTAGCTCATTCACCATAGCTACTCACTACGGGCTGGACGGTCCGGGGACCTAATCCCGGTGGAGTCGTGATATTCCACACCCGTCCAGATGGGCCCTGGGGCCCTCGCAACCTCCTGTCCAATAAGTACCGTGTCTCTTTCCCCGGGTTCAAGCGGCCGGAGCGTGGCATTGACTACCGACCCCAAACTAGCGCCGAGGTTGAGGAAATAGTAGACCTGTACCTCCACTCCCCCTCTCGGCCTTCATGTCATGTTCTAGGCTGAAATTTACCTTAATCTGACATATTGCTCTTCTTGTTTACTCTCTTGCAGACGTTACTTCCTATTATGTGACGACTGCCCTTCCGTAGGGGAATTGTTACTTGTTGAATAATGTGATGTATCATATTTGTATGTCCAAATTACATTGTTTGCATTCATGTACAGTATGTGACAGCATGTTAATATACAGTGTATGTGGTAGATGTGCGTTGGAAGTGTGCATGTGTTTGTTTAGTGGCCCGTTATTCAATATGGCCGGCATCTTCACAGTTTAGACCATTGAAAAGAGTTGCGTGTGTTTGCAGAGTGAACGATCGGATTATCAGTGCCAATGGAGTGTCACTTGAGAACGTGGAGTATGCGACGGCCGTGCAGGTGTTGCGCGACAGTGGGAACACAGTGTTGCTGGTGGTTCGGCGGAGAGTTGTGTTGCCAGCGTGTCCTGAACCACAGACTCTCAAGCTGAGCCTCACCAAGAGCAAAAAGAAAGATGGTAAGCTCCCCTGCGTGCGGTAATTCGGCCGCTGCCAAGAGCAAGGCCTGGATTTAATGTGGTAATTATCAGGTATCCTGATTTGTCAGGGTCTGTAGATGGTTGACTGAGGCGTTTCTCATTCAACCTTGGCAAAATCTGGTGTAGTACCTTCGGTCTGTCTTTCGACGTCCTTTGTCATGTATTTTAGTAATCACACAATATGAAGTGTTGTCCTTCAGTTAGTGTAATTTAATAAACCAAGAAACAAACACACCAGGTATATAGCAGTGTAGGTAGGTGGTTGGTGTTGTGAGTTTAATATATGACTTGAACCATCTGTTATACATAACGGAATGAACTTTATAACTTAAGCAGTATAGTATCTTGTCCACACGCTAGATGACCAAGGAATCTAGGTTTGGTTGTTATGAGGAGCAGAGATGTATTCTGCCCTATCGTCCATGCTGATGACGGTCCCCGCCCAGTGTCTTATTGAGTGGGTACTGGGGCTCTTTCTCATGGGTAAGTAAGCTGGGGACGGAAGCTGACCGTTGTGCCCCATCTAGTGCAGGGTTACCAGTCGTCCTTTTTTCCACCTTCGCGCCTAGTTGTCCTGACCAATATAACAAGACAGGCAATGTACGTGTGACGTAACACTGAGATGAGTTCGTGTAACCATCGTTGCAGTGGAAAAGCAGTAAGCTTGCATATTCTGAGACAGTTTTTGTAGCCTTAAGTATCCAGCATGCAGTGCGCATGCTGGATAGCTAAGGATACATCTGTTGTCTGCCCAGCTGTACAATATTTTTCCACATCTCATAAACGGCACGATTTTCGAAAAGAAAAATTGTTGATCATTAAAATGTGTTTTGATTTTCTCTATTACTGTTGTCTGAAACATTTCTCATTGTAAGAAGAACTGAGCGAGATATGATAATAAAAATGTGTATTGGTACTCATGTAAGCTACCCGGTATTCTTGTCAGTTTTTCATGAGACTTGAATTTTCTCAATAGATTTCCGAAAAATACTCAGATAACAGATTTCATGAAAACTCATTCAGTGGCAGCCGAGTTTTTCCATACGGACAGATAGACAGAATACGACGAAGCTAATAGTCGCTTTTGCAGTTTTGCTAACATACATTGACCAATTTTTCTACTAATTTCCGTATTACCTCAGCACGTAATAGAGGCGTTAGTGCTTACGTGCATCACTAGTGAAGGACCTTTGTTTTCGGGGGCTGGCACAAGATGACATCACCTGCCATTTCCTTTTTTGAAGTTTTGTTATAATAGTCTTTTTGTACGTAGGTTGACAATCGGTTGGTGTCGCATTGTGTGAAGTAATGTTTGTATAGCTCATGGTTTAGGTAAAGGACTTTTAGGCGCGTTCGCAAAATTGCGAAAAGCATCTGTTAGCTTCGTCGTATCTGTCCGTCTGTCCTCGTGGAACACCTCGGCTCCCACCGGACGGAGTTTCATGGAATGCGATATTTGAGAGCTTTTCGAAAATCTGCCGAGAAAACTCAAGTTTCATTAAAATTTGATAAGAATAACGGGTACTTTACGGTTTTGATCATATCTCACTTATTTCTTCTCATACTGAGAAATGTTTCAGACAAAAGTTGTAGAGAAGATCAAAACACACATTTTATGATAATTAACTTTAAAGAAAATCGTGCCATTTATGAGATAATGCGAAAAAATATTGTAAGAGTGGGGCGGGCCACAGATGACAATATGGCGCATGCGTATTGCACGCTGGGTATCTGAGGTTACAAATGCACACGCAGAATACGTAATATTTATTGCTTTTGCACTGCAACAATAGTTGCACAAATATGACTCAATTTTACGTTATACATACAGTGCCTGTCTTGTTAATACTCTTCCTTGAAGGTCACAGCGTGTAATCATAAATGTGCCTTACGGATGAACTGCAGGCAGGTTTCCAGTTCTTAACAGAGGACTGTGCTGGAGGAAAGGTGTTTTGTAGTACACATGGGTCATAATTTACTGTCGAACATGGGGGAGGGTCAAATAATGTACAGCATACGAAGTTGAGGGGCATGAACTTGCTCTGTCAAGTAATATTTCATTGCAAAAATTTGCGCTTTTCCTACAGAGAAAGTGGACGTCATGTTGCATTCCATGTTACCGAACATAGTCTTTCGTTTTGATCAGTGGATTGTACTTTTTTCCAATTATGGAAAAGCTGTATGGGAAAAAATTTACATGTTTGAGAACTAGATGTGAATTAGTAGTAGTGGTTGTTATGACTTTTGTTGTGCAGTAAATGTGTGTGGAGATACGAAAATTGCCAAACATTTATTCCTGATGATGGAGACTTCTAATCATAAAATATGGAATTTATACCTGTTCTTATCACACATTTTACACCCAAGAAAGAAACACAAATTAAAATATTAAAATCATTGACCTTCAGGATGTTCAAGGAGAATCAGCTGATCCTTTATCAAAATATGTTATAATCGATATCCTAGAGGAGTTCCATTGGGAAAGTAAATAATACCTTTCAGTGGAAAAAATGCAAACGTTGAAGATGCTGGAAGAAAAGGGCCAAACAATTTGTTTTCAAGACTGGGAAAACCATCATAGAGAACATTCACATTGTGGGTTTTGCTGCCCACATCTTTCATCACAGTGGAGTGTATCTTAGTGAAGACATTTTGCTTCTTGACATTGAAGCTACTGTGCATAAGACGTTTCAGTACTTTTACATCTATATTGTGGGGTTTGAGGACTGAAAGGGTTCTGTTCATTTATGGAAGGGAATACATACTTGGTTGTTTGATAACTAGGTGGTTTTTATTATAACCTGTTGTCTAAGAGGATTATTGCAATGTACAAGTATGAGGGACTGAATCATGTTTCATTTCTAAAGAGAGGCACCCTAGTATTATTATTATTTTTTTTAAACCCCGAATTTCTGCTCTGCCTTCCATTCCTGCAAAGCGAACTCAGAAAATTTTCTACAACTAAAAACCATTGATGGTAAATATGAGTGTATATCAGCAAGTGAGGTGGGAGAGGCGCTAAATTTATTAGCAGACATAATCAAGAGAAGGACAGAAGAAAATTATCAGACTAAAAAATCTTTATCGCTCATTGCAGATCTAGAAGCGGACTGTGCCATGACAAAATCTGAACATTTAGAAACTGAATTTAATTTATGACGCCTCTCTAAATATATGGAAAGAACGAGCTTACCCGTTTCAAACTCAGAAGCCACTGAAGCGGATTCAATTAAAATCTCATACTACTAGGTTTCAGCAGTCTGTTCAGGACGGCCTGAAATATGTTGCTGATGTTGACAAAAATGTAACTACAACTATAAATGAAGATGAAGCTTTTGATGAAACTGGCTCTGTTAAGGGTGTGATTCAAATTGAAACTGAAGTGTGGAATATTAAGAGTAAAATGGATCTAGGAAAAAAAGTGGGGTGTGGTCTTTGGTATTTGGAGGGGGGGAGTGAAAATATTTCTTGTAAAAATGTACTACTACGGACGAGGGAGTGCTGATAAGTCCTTAGCCCGACCAGGAAGGAAACAAGCTACAGCGAACAAACTCGGGAATTATTCAACATACTCCCCATAAAGCTCAATATACTTCTTGGCCCGTTGCTCTAACTTTCGCAAGACACTTAAAAAAAATCAGAAGGTTGTCCGTCCAACCAGATCTCCGCGGCAGCAGTGACCTCCGCGTCGGACGAAAAATGGTGAACTTTCAATTGTTTTTTCAGTCCAGGAAACGGGTGGTAGTCCGACGGGGCCAGATCCGAAGAGCTGGGTGGGTGATCAAGACACTGGAAGCCCAGGAAGGCCAGTTTCTTATGGGTTGCAAGTGCCTGGTGAAACGGGGCATTGTCGTGCAAGAACAAGACCTCCTTGGTGGCCTTCCCGCGGCGTTTTTCCCTCAAAATGTCCTTCAGTTGTACCAGCAGAGACGAGTAATACTCCGCGTTGATAGTTTGGCCCTTTGGAAGATAATCAATGAGAAGGATGCCGTCTTCATCCTACAAAATCGAGGGGAGAACTTTTCCAGCGGATTTTTGCACTCGGAATTTTTTGGGGCGGGGTGAGCCGCTATACTGCCGCTCCATTGATGGTTGCTTTGTCTCCGCGTCATAGTGATATAACCAGGATTCGTCCATTGTCACCAATCGCGACAGGAAATCATTTGGATCGCGCCGAAAAAATTCCAAAAGTTGCTGAGACGACTGGCACCATTGACGTTTTTGATCCGCGTTCAGGCATTTCGGAACCTACTTCGCGAAGAATTTCCGCATGCCCAAATCTTCATGAATGATGGACCCAACCCGCTTACGTGAGATGCCCAGTTGCTCAGCTATTGATTTAGCCGAAATCCGGCGGTCTTACAAGATTAGCTGGTGAATTTGATCAATAATCTCCGGGGTGGTCACTGTTTTGAGTCGTCCAGGACGAGGCGCATCACAGGTGGAAAAATCACCACATTTAAACTGGGCCACCCAGTTTTTGAC
>Ga0123357_10001954_pt1 | contig 22504 bp, 11 predicted proteins | sample TergutEmb28metaG_FD_89873 | JGI IMG/M metagenome (GOLD analysis project Ga0123357, IMG submission 89873) | Embiratermes neotenicus P4 segment gut microbial communities from Petit-Saut dam, French Guiana - Emb289 P4 | ecosystem: Host-associated > Arthropoda: Insects > Digestive system > Gut ... | reverse complement strand
TAAGTCGTCAGCTCCTGAAGATGGGCACAAGGTGGCCCGAAACATGTTGAGCAACTTATAAAGGAGAAATAAATATAATACTAAGTGACATCTAGTTGATTTCCTATTCCACATTGAACTACGATGCACGGTCAACCACACATCAAACGTAAATAAATGTCTAGCTCTATGATACAGGACTGAGCACTTGATGATCTTCCGCTGATGAAATTTCACCGTGCTGCTGCTTCCGAAGTTTAATAACGGAAATATTCAGATTATATTAATAATTGTCCAACGAGATGCAAAGCAAAACAGTCTATTTATTATTCTGCTGGTTCATTGTACATGTTTCGGGTGTCAACAACAACCATCATCAGGAGCACACTAAACTGTAAATTAAGCCTCCGGTACTGGTCATATTTTTGTGCAGCTACCTCCCTCCAACGTGGCCAAGCCTAGCTTGTTGACATCCGAAACATGTAGAGTGAACTTGCAGAATAATAAATAGACTGCTTTGTGTTGCATCTCGTTGGGCAGTTACTAACATAGAACAGAGATGCACGGGAACATAAACCTAAAGGGAAATACTCTTATTCACCATCCCCAGCGTTTTTATGTGGTCTTCCAACGAGGATCTAATCCTCCTGACGCTTTATCTTGTCAATTTTATAGATCAAAATTATCCGCGCATTGCTGTTCTTCCTGCATAGATCGCAATGTTAAGTGCAGATAAGAAAAGTGAACTCTACCCTGCGTAGTCCGAAAAGTGTTTTTGCCCTTAGTGTGAAAACATGTGGACAGCTGAATTTTCATGGACTGCTGTTTAGTGCACTTTTAATCTTGTAAATAAAGCTAATTTGGTGCACAATTTTTCCTGGTATGTTTATTTTTTCTACATGTTGCGGGCGACTATGTGCCCATCATCAGGAGAAACAAAAAATGCACTTATAATATTTTACAAATTATGGCAGACTGTCATAAAAACTGAACTTCCTTATTTAGCCTCTGTATCTTATTGGTTATTTTTATCTTGTTTTTCCGGTTGTTAGAATCGTATTTTTAACAATTCTAACAACCGGACAAACATAACCTTATAGATACAACAACTAATCAGCAATTTATACGATTTTATGAAGAGATAGACTAAGCAAACATAAATGTAAACAGACATAGTTCCTTTCTAATAAGTTTAATAACTGGATAAACATAACCTCTACATGACATAAGATGTTTATAGTAAGTAATACACAGTAATTACACCCGAAAAAATCACACATAAATTTTACTACTATTTGCTCATATTTAGAGAACTGTATTTTAGTAATTTTAGACCACTCACGTGTTTCAGTGTGATGATACCAGAGGCTGTGTAATGCAATTTTGACCTCCTGATGATGAGCACATGTGCTCAAACCATGTAGAGGTATGGAATAAACTTATTGTAAAACAAAAATTTTGTGCACCAAGTTGTTTAATTACTGAGATAAATATACTGAGATGCACGGTCAGCAAAACGTCAACAAAGGAACGTTTCAAACTCTTGACTTTAAGGTCATACAGCAGCAAATTATTATACAAACCTAAAATTATCATTGTTTTTAGAAAAGAGTAATGTTTCGCCCCTACAACAGTAACTCGAGTTTAATCCTTACGGGAAACAATACCATTCAACACTAGAATGTTGAAATGTTTCATATATATCTGTTGGCCTTCCTGCTTTAGAAAGTTTGGTACTTCTCTCATTTAATATGGCCAGTCTCTAAATCATTTTAAAGTAGTTAATTCCACTCAAATTTGAAATGTATTGTCACTTAAGTGGGCTCATGTCGCTCATTTGCGACAAGTGTCACAACTCAAAATTTGCGACTTTTCGGGAGAAACTTACAAAGGTTTTGAAGTGCTATAATTTTCTATGAGTGCAACGACGACACAACTGCTCTCCAGTGGCGAGTTTTACAAATTGCGTCGTAACACTATGCCTCTTAAAAGGACACCTACAAACGTTTCTTTCTATACGAATAACTCAAAAATGCCAAATTTTGAACTTGATGTTCAGGTGGCCGTTCATCGTGAAAAATTCTTATAATAAAACCAACTACATGCACTAATTTCTCAAGTTTATTTTTGGAATAAAACTCTACATGTCTCGGACAGTTCCTCTGTCCATCATCAGGAGTTTTTCACTTTATGCACAAAAATGGTATTTGTCGTACAGGTTTGTTGACAACTTGCGAGCAGGATCAGGACGGAACCAATTCCATCCTGACCCTCTTCGCTAGCTGTCAGCAGAACTGTATGACATACCATTGTTGTGTGTACAGTGAAAAACTCCTGATGATGGACAGAGGAACTCTCCGAAACATGTTGATTTTTATTCCAAAAATAAATTCGAGAGATTAGTCTATCTAGTTGGTTTTATTACAAGAAGCCAAATTTTGAGTTGTAACGAAGTGGCTACAATCCATTTCCACTCGTGTAAAATTTCAACAGTGAGCTGTCGTCTCGATCTCTGCCGATATTCGTAGTGTGTTTTAAGAGGGTGGATGAAATTCCGTTTTACTGTCGCTCTGTTAGAATAAAGAAATTCGCTTCATTCTCTGAAATGTTATGCCATTATTTTATTGCGCATTGTCCAGTTTCTGAGATGTCTAATAAATACGATATTTTGAAGCTGAATGTATTCAGATCTTTGGCTGTTGCCTGGCATGATGCATGTCTCGGTCTGATATTTAATTCGGGAGAGTTCCGTTTCGATACCCGCATTGTCCAGTGTCTGAGGTGTCTCCTTAAAACGATATTTGGCGCTGTATGTATTCAGATGTTTAACTGCTGCTACTTGATAGGATATAGGCTGATGGCCGATGTTTTATTCAGGGGTTTCCGGTTGGAATCCCGCCTACGAATTGGGGCTTTTCATGGTTCTAATAACAAATACAGGAAAATGCGGGACTAGTAATTCGATTAGGTAAGACCTCCATTTACAGTTCACCATATATCCTGCTATTCGACGCTTTGAATTCTGAAATATTGAAATCGTCATGAAATGAATCACAAAATATAAAGCTGGTATTTTCCCCTCAATTTTTTTTCAAGATTAGCGGCCGTGGTTTGGAACAAACCCGAGAATTTTATTTTGAGACCAATAAACTAACCACAATAATAATAATAATAATAATAATAATAATAATAATAACCTTACTGATAGATGTAGCAAATCCATCAGATAGGAATGTAACGAAACGAATGCGCGCCATTTTTTCAAGTGGATAATTACCAGGAAGGGAAACCACAAATTCGAATACAATAATCATATATTATGTTAATAACAGTCGCTTCAACAGTGGTACTTACAGTGATTATTGTTGTGTTTCTGAAATTTGGTTATATTCCCAAGTTTCAGGCAGTGGATGAACTAGGGTATATTTTCTTAGAGAGTATTGGTTTACCTCTACTTTTCCATAAACTGTCGTAATAAGTATTGCTAAAACTAATATTCGAATATAATCAAAGTATTGCATGGAAGATCAATGACGATTAAGTATAACCGCGATAACTTTAACTGTGAAATATCCTGATTAAACGCACGATAGAGTTTAGTCCCGAAAATTATCAAAATGTCTGCTAGTTGAGTGCTTAAATATTTATTTTATATGTTTACATATTGGACCGTGCATCATTGTGATAATTTAAGAATAAGAGACCAACTTGATGTCACTATTTATTAAGTTTTATTTCACTTCTTTGATGCTCAACATGTTTCGGACATTAATACATCCATCATCAGGAGCCTGCGACTTTTCTATTGTATCACCACATATTCATACCGCATGGATGCTGCAGAAGATATTTAAATTATGCAATTTTTATGGCACTGTCAGGATCTTTAAATCTGAGTATCATTTTAAGACAGCGGCTCTTAAACTTTACTGCAGCTCACTCACACACATTGATTCTCAAAATACGTAACGGGACACATATATAAAATTAGCTTGTGTCAGGTCTTTAAAGCTTCGGTGTACAATAACTCTCAAATGGAATAGATAGAATTGATGTGAATTTTAATTACACAGTAAAATAAAAAAAAACATTGGCATGTCTCGAACCCCCAAAAGTTTTATCTCGCACCTCTGAGGGGTGCGTGACCCCAGGTTAAGAACCACTGCTCTAAAATGAGAATCGAAAATTACGGTGTTTTATAAAGGACAAAGGGATACAGGAGATAAATCAATTATGTTATTAAGTCTGTTTTTTTACCTTTACCTTGAACTCTTAAAGGGGCAAAATTAAGAATGACCGTGACACAAATTCAGCAGAATTTTAGTCTGATACTTTCTAGAAACTGACCTCTTAGAAGACCTAGTAATAGATTACTAAACTGTTTTAATGTGGAATCTACTGGAGTGAGTTTCTGGTTTTGGTAAAGAAGCTGCGGACTCCACAGCCATAAAATATAAGAGACCATTAACATGGCATATATAGGAGCTTAAATCTTTATTTGTCAGGTTGTGGTGATTATATGATAATGACTACATATAGTAACCCTTTAAACGCCGAGTTAAATCCCATCTGCCATTTGCTGGCACAATTAGGAACTCACCATATTCTCCACGTTAGCAGGATAAGGGTTAAGGTTGTCTTCTTAGACAAATCGAAATTGAAACAATTCTCCCGTGCGCCAGAAATAATATTACCTCTGTCTAGGGAATTTTAATAATCACATAATCAAGCGAAACCCCAAGGAGCAAGGATACATATAATCATATTTCATCGTTTATTTCACTCTCTGCTAGACTGATAAAGTAATTCGTTGTGTCTCTTCCACCTCTGTTCAAACTCACATCTGAACATCGTTTCTTTGTTTCCGTCATCTAGCTATGTTAAAGAATTCCCTTGTGAGATGAACTGATGGCTTTTTATCTCGAAGGGACAAACCAGAAATAAGAAACTCAGAGTCAAGTTGCTTCTAATCGCCTTTTAGCTTTTGTACTGAACCCCATCTTGTGTCTTCTTGAGCCATTTACCATTAGGTGGTCTGCCGGTTGCTCCTATTGCTGCTGCTTCCAGCTGTTTCTGCTGCCTGCTTTGGCTTTTATAATCGTATTACCATTAAAGCTAATCGCGCTCACAGCGTTCTGTGTTCGCAGCCGTCCCAAACCAAGCGAGACCCAAGGGAAAACCCCAGTCTTTGTGTAGGGATCTGATGTGGATCAAGTAGCCTATGGCTAAGTGAATGTTACCCTAAATCCTCACATAATCTGTGTTATGTACTAAGATTAAGAGCAGATCTGGTGTTATGTTTCGGCAACAGGGACCATCCACCGATGTTGTTTGAAAAAGAACAACCGCTTTACACCGCCGGGAGTAGCCGATATCTAAGTTTGGTTGTTCTGAATCTGACACTAAAAGAATACACTAGCCTTGGCTCGTTTTGTTAATGTTGTGGTTCGGAGCTGGCTCTAGTTAGTCTTCAGATATCGATGCAATCCAAAAAATTTCTTACTTCTATTTAAAAAAGGAGAAGTTTATTATATTGATTTCATAAGAAGATAATTATCTTCCGAAAAGGTGCGTCTTAACAAAGACCAAGGCTCCTGAATAAATTTAGGTATATGTCGGTTTAATAATACACCTTAGTCACAGAATTTCACACTTACTGTGTCGTTATAAGAATTACTTACCGAATTGCGAAACTCAGAATTAAATTAAACACAACTTGTCCTTTTACTCATTCTTGCTGTTTGTCTCTGGTTTATTTATTACGCCGTGATTTTATGAACGTTTATCGTTTTCTGGTATCATGTGGCATTCAGTGAGGTAAGGTTTTATGACTGAGTGTTGTGTTGCGGGAGTTCATAACTCATTAAACATCTTTTCCCAGTTTTGATCTAATAAAATGACTAATTTCTTGACGTACAAGTAAGAGTAAAGTATATCATTTCTTGACCTGAATTTAACAGTCTGCCGATGCAGATGTCACCTTAAATTCAACGTCACTTAACAAAATTCACATTTGTATGATTTCCCAGTGTTTCTTGTATCAAAGGCATCTTAATGAAATTGCAACACCGGAACATTAATTTCCTCGCATTCCGTATTTGCCGCTTTCCTTAACGAATGCAACTAGATAGATCGTAGTAAAATATCTCTAGGGTACGTTGCTCCTACACCGTATTGTTAACACTTCAGTTTTAAGCTGCTTGTGTAATGACGGTATGCTACTGCTGTGTACATGGTATTGAATTCTGCTGTAAATAGTCTCATCAAACAACCTTCCCGTTTGGAATAGTGTTATTGCTTTTATTTGGATCGAGCTTTATTGCATGTATGTCCCTATCTTTGAAGTCGATTTGAGAGAATCCAGTGTGTGTGTACAGGTTAAATAGAAGCAAAATGGTCTCCGATGATTAATGGTTGCTGTAAGTGCTTCCATGTTTAAGATTAAAAATTATATTCATTTTGCCTCCACAATATATTTGTGTGTTCAATGTGATTCCTACAATATACGACTTTTCTTCGGTACGGAATTTCTAATACAAATACGATGTGTTCTCTGTGGTGTAGGAACTGAACCTTCGAAGCCTAGAACCATTGTTATACATAGTCGCTGAGTAATTAACAGTGGTGTTGAGGAAGATATTCGTTATATCAACTAGCATTTCAATTTTTGTGTGTAAATGTAATAGATGAGTCACAATACCGGTTTCTCTAAACGAACTAGTTATAGGTTTATGGGTGGAACGTGTTCGCAATTAAAGATTAATCTCAGAGTTTTGTGTATTTTAAACTGTCCATGTATGAAGGTCTATATTAGACACCTGCACTCATTAAATAACCTAGGAATCATTCAGTTTGGCAAATCATAAGTGATACAAATTCTACGTTATATAGCATCCTCTTTATTAAATGTAATTCGATAAAGAGTAGTTAAGAATTTTACTTTTACTTCACAAGAGGTGTAATGTAAATTCATTGCTGACACTTTCGATTGTTTAAATTTACTTTAACTGTAAATTAAAAACAAGTTCAAAATAAATGAACCCAACGGAAAGTATGCACAAGTGTCTACTCATAACATCTCTTGTTTATGAATATTTTCATTCTGTATCCATTATGTAGTGGCCAAAATTAATACCGAGTCGACAGCAGCTCCATTAGTTCGGCCAGTAAGCCGCCCCCAAGGTGCTCGATCCCATGGGGAATGTCAGAGGATTTGACAAATTGGGAACGTGAACCGCTTTCAACGCTGCCGGTCGCATTTAAAACGCGGGCAGCATTTAGTTTGAGAGCGGAATACTTTGTGCTCTGGGAAACGATGGAATTTTGTGTCCTGTTCGGCCACTCGTATATGCCTAGGTAATACATTTTTGTGCTCGGTACCATTACTGTCAACTTTAGAGGGGAGATATTTTGCTTAGTACTGTTAATTTCATCTTGAGTCACATCTGGTTAGCTTATTGTGCTAGTACTCAAAAGGCCCAATACTGAGCTCAACAGCAGCCAGCAATATAAAAAAAAATAAAATATCTGTCAGTATAGTAACAATGAATGATGGCAGTAGCGCAGACTCCCAATACACTGTATCTAGGCCTATCAGATATACAGGGTTATTCATAAGTCCGTGAAACATTTTAAAAATTCGCAACAAATAAACTACTCAATGGATCATGGTAGTTCTTATGCCGATAGAGAGAGAAACTCTCCAAGTTTTTTTTTTTTAACATATTTCACAGATGCTCAATGTGTCCACATTTGGTAATACGGCAGACATCTATGTGATAGTCCATCTCGTTCCACACGCATATCAGCATATCACGGTTGACCAGAGGCACAGCAGCAGTGATACGGTTGCGAAAATCTGGAGCTTAGCTGGGAGTGGAGGCACAAAGACAGTGTCCTTCACAAACCCCCAGAAGAAAAAGTCACACCGGGTTAAATCCGGGGACTGTGGTGGCCACCGCATTAACGCGACATCTTCTTTTCTTGTGCGTCCTATCCATCTTTGTGGCAAGTTTCGATTGAGATACCCTCGCACGTCTTTGTACTGAGCCGGAGAGTCGTCTTGTTGAAAGATGCAATCATTGCTGTCTTTATTCAACAGTGGCATCAGCCAGTTTTCTAACATGTTTCACGGACTTATGAATAACCCTGTATTACACAAAGTGGGTTATATTAGTGAATGACTCAAGGGAGTCTGAGAAGAATTTACTGCATTGTGCGTGCGGAGCTGAGAGAGAAGTAGCCAGAGGTCAGGAGAAATACACAGTATCATAATTTATTCCAGTTGAAAAGTAACTTTAAAATCTTAAATCCGTCTTTTTTTTATATTCGAGGGTGTACCCCAGGAATATACATACTTTCACCCCATAACACATGTTGACTGACACAGAGAGGAATAGAAGTTTAGCTCTTCTCACTCGTAACTTCGGCGGTAAATAATGGTGTGTGGTCAAGACCGCATCCCGGCCGCTTTACCTTCGGGAAAGACGCCGATGCCTGTTGCGGAGGAGGCTTGATGGGCACCAGGGTCGGTCTGTATGGGTAATGAGAGAACCAGGTTTCTTCCCACCACCGAGGTTCTAACACCGGGCCGTTAAGTCTGTAGGGAGTTTCTGTAACATATACACCAATAAATAAATAAATATATATGAGCAATTAATTTTTATTCCACCTTGTATCATAAAGTTCTACTGAATTACGTTTTTAAAATCGTTTCACGTTACATGTATCTCAAAGCACGACTGGCATTTCTGGTGTGGTGACTGTATGTGGCTTACACTCTGTTGTCTGTGTGGAGTTTAGCTACATGTAGGATTTATTTTTCCGTCCTTTAAAATAAGAATGAGTTAAACTGGGCAGGCCCAAGATTACGTCCCTGTGTGTAGTGTTGAAATCAGCAGTGTTGATCATTTTATTATGTTAAAATTAGTTGTATTGTTGTGTAGTATAATGCTTTATATAGAGGCAGACGTTCTTTTATGGCGTAACAGTGACATTTTAGGGCTGCTGTTAAAATTTCATAAGCACAACCATGTCTTATAATGCTTTTGAATTTGGTCGAAATCTCCGAGCTGTACCATATTTAGGCATCCTTTTCACTTCGTGTTGAATAGTCCATATAATTTGAATGATTTGTATAAATTTTGGTAAGGAAGGTTTGCTTTAAACTTTGCCTGGCTAACTTGGTCCGAGTCATGTTGATGAATGTCGATATTATTATTATTATTATTATTATTATTATTATTAAACTCTGTCATGCCTATTATTGGAGATGAAAAATATAAAAACATCAGTTAACTGTTTGGAAATTTCATGTACAATGAAATGTGTTGGAAATTTCTTGGCACCCTATTTTGCTGCGGCCCGGACTGTACGCTCCTAATTGAAGAATTACGGAGCACTGAACATAATCACTTTTTCGTGGTGTAAATTTTTCCCGGTTATAGAAATCGATTATGGGTTTCATTTAGACTCCTGGAGGAAGCTCAGAGCTACTAAAATTCGTATTGTGCACCCTGCTGCTGACCACTGGACACTTCCAGTTTCACTAATTAAAGTATCGGCAAATAGTCAGGCCTCGGTTATGGTTTCTAAATACAATTCTATCCGCCAAGCTATGAGCTTTAAGTAATAAAACGATTCAGGGGTTCACAAACTTAAACACGAATATTACGCAGTACCTTATTTTGTTATTTTTAATGACATGTAAACATCTTTCTCCTTAATTGCTGTAGTCAGATTGTCCTGAAGATTTCTCACTTCTGGGATGTGACGCTGGCGGTTGGTACGTTAGGTATCAAAGCTTCTGAGAAAGGTAGTGATTCCATCTTCAAGATGGAGATGTTCCTCCGAAAGGTGGGTGTTCTCTATCAGAGGAAGCATCATAAAATAGACGGTAACAAACCTCTTAGTCGCTACACTGAGGATATCAGATATTAATAATAATAATAACAATAATAATAACTGCAATTGGGTTGTCGCCCGGTGGCAGTGGATATTTTACATGTATACAAAATATGAAATTGGTTACTAATAAATTTAAGACGGGAGGGCTACATGAAAAGCATGTAGTGGCAACTTGGAATATTGGGAACCATCTCAGCATTTGCTTTTAGGCACAGGGAAACCAAGCAAAACCTGTGTCGAGATGGCCGGTCGCAGGACCTTCCGAATACTGACTTCTAGCCAGGAGTCCGGCATCCGAAGTAAAAAAAAAAAACAGCAATTCACACACAGTACAACAAATACACATAAGATGACAACAGTGCACACAAGACAACAATACATATTAGAGAGAACCTATCGCTATATACAGGGTGTTTCAGGAGGAATAGTAAACATATTAGGAGGTGGTAGTGTGGACTATTTCGAGTAAATAAGTTCATGTAAGTATGCGTCCAATTTTCAATGGGTGTGAAGATACAGCTGTTTGAACTTGGCGCGTACAGATTAGGTTTTTGTCTGTGGGGATGGATGAAAAGCGAAGTCTACAAAGAAAATTAAACACAAGACACGAATTGGTTGCTAGCATTATGAATAGTGCTGCCCTTATAAAGCAAGAGCACCAAGACGACCTCAGGAGAGCTACACGTACTATTGCCAAGAGGGTTGAAAAGTGCGTTGAAGTCGATGGTGGGATTTTTGAACACTTACTTTGAACTGTTGCAGTTTATTGAGATCATTTACATAACTAATGAATGCAATCAATACGTCATTTGTCTTTCCTTCATACCTTTTGTGAGGCTTTTTATGCGTAAAATTCGAAAAGCTGTATCTCCACACCCATTGAAAATTGGACACATGTTTATATGAAATTATTTACTCCGAATAGTCCATACTACCACCTCCTAAAATATTTACTATTCCACCTGAAACACCCTGTATGTACCTATTTCAGAATATACTCATCTTTCCCATTATTAAAAAAATTTGTCTATCTTTCACAATTCTTCAATCACCAGGTGGATTACCAATAACATAGTGCTCAGCCTTATACAAAATATGATATTAAATGTTATTTAATGTGAACTCTGGTTTAATGCAGCTGTCATTTCTATTTATATTTGCCGTTACTGCGACTAGCGAAGCTTATTTACTTACCTGAATTTTATCTCGGAAGAACTTGGTTTGACACTTTGCCGGAAGGCTGTATTTCTTAGACATTCTTGTCAGTCTACGCTTACATGTTGGATGCTAAATTACCTGTACAGTTGGTGGACTGTCGTTAAATATCGAAAATATCTCTGACGTAAGTTATGAGGCTAAATATCTCGAAATCATTTTAAGGTAATTTTTCTCGGACAGAAGGGGAAATTCACGAATTCACGTAAGTTGTCTGGAAGGCAGAATTTGTAGTTACTGGCAGGTTGAGAACGAGATTGCCCCTGGCAACCGCAGACAGGCATGTGAAAGACGCACAGAAATTTAAGGCATTATAATTTCGCGCTAATTACGGTTTATCTGCTGCTTAATCCTACATAGCCCGGTGACGAATTGTTACCACATGCTGCAGTATTAAGAAACTGAATTTCTGTCACACAATCTAATGAGTTTGTATTTTACTCTCAATATTATTTTCTTAAACGGAATTATCTGAATGGCCTTTATAATGGACGTGAGTTTTGTTCTCTCTGGCGTTGAAACTAAGCTGTTATATAATTTATACAGACTAGAGTTTTTATGTTCGGTGCAGTCCATAACACATTAAATATAAATATACCTACATAAACTGTGCCAACTAGTCCCATTCAGCAGAAACCAAGATCGGATTTGATAACGTTTTGACTACCCCTGAAATACAATACTCCAGCAAATATTTGGAAAGTTATCTTGTAATGTATGTTTGCTCCTTTATTATGGATCGTTAAAACGCTAGCGTTGTGGTAAATTCTAATTAAAGGGAATTGTTCGTTCTCTCTACATTAAAAACTGTACGAGAAATAACGAAATTGATGAATTTTTATTCTCCCTACAATTTTGGCAGCCAACTTCTTCAAAGAAACAGCCATTACGCTTTATATGAAGTAATATACTTGATGTAGACTTAATGATTCGACAAACAAATAACAAGAAGCACCGTTTAAATTGCAGCCATTATGTATATGCACCGTATTTTATAAGAGAATGCCATTGGTAGGGAATACAGCTTAAAGAGGTCGTTACATTAAAGTCGTCTCCATTTATGTGCTACATGAAAACTGTGCATAGTTGTTTCATTTTTAAGGGAATTGAATTTAGACATCTTAGGCTGTCACGTTCAGATTATCTTTAAAAGATAAAAGGTAAGATGTATCTCTGCATTAATGAGGACCAAACCAAAAAGGCCTTGGAGGAACTGAGGCAAAGCTCCTTTCATACTTGATCTGGGTGTCAAATAAACGTGAATGGTCAGTTGTGTATCCCGGCAGCTTTCTTCCCGGAGAAAGTATTTCCTTTACTTATTAAATATGAGGCTTTGTGGGCTCCAGAACTAGTTAGCGTGCTTTGAAGAAGAAAATCTCACCTGCCTCCACCAGGAATCCCACCTCGACTCCTATTTATTTCTGCTGTTCTTTGAAGTTACGTAGTCCATGTGAGTAGTTTTAAATGGTCAAAATAAGAAGCTTTTACACCGTATTTATGACGGCAAATATGGTCCACCAGCTTGAATTTTATACTTTGCAGATATCGTCTACAATCTACGTCCATGTATATCTCCATGGTGTAAAATCTTACTTAAGAAATTAAGAGTGTTAATTGGTTTAAAAAGTTTCCTTTATTGAGTCGGTTACGCCCATTTCACGTCCTAAAAGTTTATTTCTGTAACACCTAATTTAATTGCGCATATAACTTATTTAATATCCGGCCATACATTTTTAGTGAAAACGTTACTGAAATTGCTTGTTTTTCACGTGTATTCCACATCACTAAATTTATTGGCTTAACTGCATTATAGTTGTCAGCAGAAATTTAAACTTCATATCAAATTTAACGAATAGTATGAGCTCATCCCAGTGAGTTCTACAGATTTTATTTAAGAAAATATCTGGATGAAGTGAGAATCTACAGAAAATATCTGTAACGTTGTTTAGAATTTCAAGTGGTGGATTGTCTCATTTTCTGTTCTGCAGTATAATGTTTAAGCATTATAGTAAAATTAAATCTACAGTGTTTCCGTCATTTTGCATGACAACCTTAAGCGCGATTTTCACAAACCTTCCGGTCCACCTACGTGATATTATTGCAGCTGGTACGTAAGCAGACGAATACTGGCACCTTTACAGCTCTGCAGAAACACACTGATCTACGCGCACACGACTTTGCGTACCCTCTCGGTTTGTGACATCAGCCTAGTCTCGCTAACGTTACCTACGCCTTAAGTTGGACACTTCATGGAATTAATCGTACTATAGCATATAATTTATTCTAAGCCTATGTTTCCACTGCATTAGCTAACAGAAAGACATGTATGGCGATAACAAATCTGGTACATTTACAAAAAGCTCTTTCGTTTTACCAGCGCTATTTCACACACGTTCGTACGGTTCTCGTGTGTTCTTGTGTTATTTAGTGGCACTGTTGTCAGCTTAAATGGCAGTTCAACTCTAAAAAACAGAATGTTAAACCTTATTCCATGACTGAACGTCCTGAAGTTCCGGTCGTGGGAAACGGCCTCCAGATACGAGGACTTGCCAAATATAGAGTATTTGCAGACATTATTTGGTATACCAGCTCTAAAGAGTGGAAGACATTCGTAAGCAGTAGGACACTATTGCCAATTTTTAGCCCGATAATCAAACCGGGTTCCTCCTACATAAGGCATATGTGAAAAAACTTGAGTCTTTCTTGGTTTTTAACCTGATAACTTACGTTGTCAATATGTTTGACCACCTACTAACAATTAAACATGTTCCATAAGTTTATACAAACAAAGTGGAGAATGAAATATTTATAAAACCCTACAGTAGGTTTGAACGATGATCTAACAGTTGATCACACTATTTATCAATTTACGCGCGAACTACGTACTGAAGAGCCCTCTCCGTCACATAAAAAACCATGCAGAATATTATTTACAAGGTGCGAATGTTGTCGAAACTCTTTCTCTGGTTTCATCATTTACCGATGATGTCCAAAATATTTCGTCATTATTCATTGGTTTCGTTCTAGATGAAGCTTTCGAATATGTAACCTCACCAAACAAGTAGCTTCCATCTCTCTTCTTTCAACAAAATCGATCCTTCAGCCCTCCATAATTTGCGAGATTTCACTTAAGCCGTGTGTTATGTGTGAGTTTAGCCTGCGATTGGCAGAACATAAGAGCCAATCGTACAGCACTACACCGCAGCATCTTTGAGTACCAACATTCTGTCAGAAAGACCTAGACTCTAGTGGTCCTCGGGAATAAATGCCCAATTAAATCCCGGTTGCTTCCTAATGAAAACTCAAGTACTCTGCCAACCAGCAGAGAACTGCTTCGACAGAACAATGTTGAATCTTGGTTCTATGGCCCGAAGATTTACAGTCCTCCTGTAGGAGGGTAAAGAAGAGCATCAAGAGAGAGGAAGGGAGTGTCGGTTATTCCTGGTACGTCTTTCTTTTAAAGAAATGCTAAAAGAAGATTCGGGGACGTTTAGTCAGAGAAAGGAAAGGCGGCCAGTAGTGGAAAGAAAGAGAATGCATGAAGGCATCTAGGAAAGCTGAAATTCCTACCGGAATGGGAAAGTGGAGGTGTGGGAGGAGGAAGTAGAAATCTTAATTGTGGAAGAAGTCGGATCCAACAACCACGCCCATTCCTCGTTGCACTCAAAATGGGCTTCCTATCTTCTCATTCTTCCTTTACTCTCAGTTAACTTTAGGTCAGACTCGTACTTCTTCCAGTGCTAACTGCCTAAGTTGTTAGAAGGTAAACACTTCGGTAGCTTGTCATAGTTGATTAACAGTTGGCACATTGATAAAACTTCGGCTGGTAAAACATGCGCTCTCTCCTGTTCTATGAACCATAAATTTGTGCAGATGTAACACTACGATATCCTTCCTCCGTTTTAATCCTTTACCAAGAAACTGGCTAAATGTATTTACACAACCTGCCGCAAGAAAGCACTATGAATTCGAGGATTTTAACCAGAAATTTATATTTACACATTAAGAATTTTATCGATGAATAACTTCAAAACATTACATTATTTTCACCGCAAATGAGAACATTTTTGTTAATTTTTCTAATGAAAATAAATTTATTTTCTTTCCGGCAATGACAGTTAATTTAGAAAAGGGGGTTTAAAGTAACTTTAGGAGACACACGGTCAGAAAAACGTATGTTAGAATGCTGTTGAATATTTATCAAAATGTACACAGAGACTGCATTACACTGTGTAGACTGTGAACTGAAAAACTGTTTTTAAATTCAAGTACAGTGTATTAATTATTTGTTTGGATCACACTGTGTTTTCGGGTGGGATACTAGCTGACATTAATAGTAAGTACTATTTAAACGGCGTTAGGGCTATAAAAAATATTCACAGTGAACACAAATTTTCTAAGCGATTCCAGAAATTTATTTTACCAAAACGTAAGGTGAGAACAACTTTGAAAAAAGTTTCTAGAGTGTTTGGCACACTATAAATGAAGCGATTCCAAAGATGACTGCTAGGAACGAAACTATTGAGATGGCAGTAGGATGACGAAGAAGGTCCCATTTCCAGGCCACCATCTTTTGCAGATCTAAGCTCTCGGTTTATTCTTATAGGAGTTTTACACCCAATTACTGCGTTATCTGTCTGTAGCGTTGTGTCAGCACAGCCTGTAAGCTTTCACAGATTCTGTAACATACTATGACAGGCAATGTGTTTGAGTTCCGTCTTGTCAGAACACTAAATATGCATTATATCAGCTATTTCTGAAATATGTATATATAAAATCTACAGGGGCATTAAACGATCACAGTCTACTCAGCCACATCTCTCTTCAGGCAATATTGCTACTGCTATTTTTCAATGCGTTAAGTTGAAACCGACGTGTATTTTGAACAGATTTTGAAAAAAAAGTAGCCCGTTAAATACCACCGTATTTTCTGAGCGACTTTTTAAAAACAATAACGCTGAACGCAATTTTACATCCTCTTGTGAAGTGTTTTTGCGTTTGGCAGATGCTAATTGAATTTAGAAAATTCTGCAGCCCACAAATAAAAATATTTTACTTTTAAATTTCTGTAATTTGATAAGAAAAACTTCTGTTTTTGTCTCGTAATTGAAATTATAATGTTACATAATTTTGAAAAAGTAGTGTCTTATCACTCCTTCGGAGATCCAAGTAATTACATTCATCTCCTATTTATATCGTAATTTATTACTTATTTTACCTTTTTTCCAGTATAATTTAGTCTGTAATGAATGTCAGCTTCTATATCGGCAGCTTATTATCATCAGAATTTTTTTAATTAGTCTTGAGAATTATAACTTATTTAGTGCCTGCTGTTATGTACGTCATTCTTTCTGCAACGACGTTGTTATCTGTTCTAGGATTGTTAACTTTTATACGTACTTCGGTACGTTCAGCTTTATGATGTTCATAAGCTGAGAGACTTGTGCTAACAGTAGAGATGATGAGACGACGAGATGAGACCAGACTAATTACATCAATTAACACTTGGTTCATTAGTCCCATCCTTTAGGCCTCCAGTGGCGACGAAGGGAAGAGAATATCCGTGTCAATGCTAGATAGCACCAGTGGAGGCAAGAGAGGAGAACAGACAAAGCAAAAAGAAAAAAGTTTTAATTGAAAGTTTCGCCGCATCAGAAATGAGATTTCCTTCACAGTTTAGCAACCACAAAAATTAATACTGTCGCAAATGGAATATTGTTTTTTTTTCGGAGTCCTCTACGCTTAAAATGTGAGAATTGAGAGGAATTTCTTTTTTCTCCTCTTGAATGTGTTTGGATATCTTTTTTAAACTACTCTGCAACGGAATCTCCTTATCGAATCACCAGGCTTGCCAGCACGTTAGGGTTTCCTTACTTAAATATTTCACTCAATGATTTTATCGGAAATGTTCAAGAAGAAGGCGACCTTATAAAGATACGTTCTTCCATATACTATCTCTTTCATTCTTCAATGTCTAATTGCAATTTAAAAATGTTTGTCATAAATTATATTATGGCCGTTCTGTAGTCTGTAAATATCTTTTAGCTCGTTTGTCGCAACTTCTGTGCAAAGAAAGCAGGCCATCTAGCAAATAGAACTCATTATTTCTGTACCTGTAGTGCCGTGCCAAACTGTACACACTACCTTCGACTCTGATAAATGTTTTCGATGTTGGCATGTCACTTACATGGATGATTTCAAAGATGAATGTTTTAGCTTGAACGGTGAAGTTACCAATCAGCGATCCGTTTGCGATAGACGGCTAAGCAATAGTCATCGACCCTTTGCTAATCCAAGCAGAAAGTTATTCTCCTGTTTCAATGAGTGACTAAACTCGTCCAACTGTATGATTAATGGGGTTGGGTTGTCATAATTTCCACAAAGTTTGAGGTCCGAAAAGTCTTAACCTAATCCTTTGAAGATTAACATTTATCCAAATTTTGTTCCTGTCTCGCAGAAAGGAGGCCTCACGTTCCAAGTCATTTTAATAACCAGCCGGTTACCCCTGTATAAAAACGGTAGCTGATTAGCAGAACTGTGATAATCATATACTTAAACACATCGTATGCGTAAAATGCAGAGTTTCTTAATTGTACAGCAGGTGGTGCTTATAGATACCACAGTTCGGCATACAGTAGGCTAGGAATGTTATATTTCAGATGCCTGTGGCATTCGAACCAAAAGCACTTCTTATTTCTTAATGGTTTTCCATTTCATGAAAATCCCACCTTCATTTTTACTATTTAATGATAAAATTCCTAGTCTCTGAAGGTCTGATCATTGAGATTGTGACACCGAGTTAAGGAAGGGCCATGAATTGGCCATGAATGGGCCTTGCAATGGGCCGATTTCCCGTAGGAGTGTCCTAAATGTCTAAGGGTTTAACAGATAGGAACATACACAATGTGTCATCAGAGGTTCTCACAGCAGGTTTAATGAAGTGTTAAGTTTGAGGATGTTATGCCATGTCGTCTGCAAATAATGACGTTTCGGAAGGGTGTCTTAACTAAAGGTTACTAGAATCTTATGTTTATTGAACCGTGCATCATTGTGATAGTTGAAGAATAAAAGACCAACTTGATGTCACTTGCTATTTTATTTCACTTCTTATGTGCTCAACATGTTTCGGACATTAATATATCAATCAGAAGGAGCTTGCGACTATTCTGTTGAATTACTATTGTACATTGGTCGTATTGTTCTTGGTTCGATGTGTGTTGGAGTTTCTGTGTGGTTGGGTTGGAGTGGTATCCGTGCTGCAGGCTGAAGCACAAATTGTGCTTCAGCCTGCAACACGGATACCACTCCAATCCAACCATAATGTCCGAAACATGTTGAGCACATAAAAAGTGAAATAAAATAGCAAGTGACATCAAGTTGGTCTTTTATTCTTCAATTAAGGTTACTAGATTTATTCAGTTAGTAAAGTCTAAGACATTCCATCCGATTCACCGTAGAGAGGGAAGTTGTGAGAAAAATGCCAGCATTGATAACCATTGCTTACAGAAGGTACTCCTGTAAAGACAATTGCCAATACTTTTATCTTTGAATGTAATCGAATTCCAAAAATAAAGTTAATTGTTTACAATGTACACAACACAGCTTCTGTCACATACACAACCAGGCACTGGTAATAGTTCTGTCTATCGAATATGATTAGTTTATCCCTACATTTTCACGTGAGGGTGGAAATAGATCCGCTTTCCGAAACACTGTGTTACATTCGGAAGAATACATGACCAACAAAGATTTGGAAGCGAATACGACAAGCCGTTTCCGAAAAAATAAGCACACATATTTGAGATTTGTTTTCTGTAATAAAAACTATTCACCACTTATTTTAATATAAAATTATTGTAACAATTCAGCACAAAGCAATTAATTGCCTGCCTCAGATAGAAAGTCTGTTACAGTCAAGTGCTGAAGGTAGGAAAAATGCACGTATATTATATAGTGTGGGTACATGCAATGAAAACTGCAGTTAATTTGGCCTGACAGGAGATGTGAGTAAACGTACAAAGTGGGACATAGTGATCATGGATAAAAGTTAGGCTGTTTTTTGACAATAAGAACTGTCGGCGGGCGTATTGTGATGTCTGCTTAAGTAAGATGGTGATGATAACTATGATATTGACGATGGTAAGTGTAAGGTAGAGAATCTTACTGATTTTATTATTTCATGTTGCAACATGTGCCAAAAACACAGAGTTCCTAGGTAACATTGCTCTTTCAACTGCAAACCTATAAACATTTATTATTCAAAGGAATAATATTTTCGTGTTTATTCAATGCGTGTGTATAGTTTCATCAACTAAAGGATGGGAGGTTATAAGCCATAATATTTTGTCTTTAGAGTTTATTGCTGTTCTGTGTATCATCATTACGCAAGCTATTCCCAAACACGTAGACATAAAACACGGGGAGATTTGAATGTGGCGCTGTCACAAGAAGTTTTCATGCCATGTTTATGGGCGACATTTGTTTTCAGTTGTGAGAAACACAGGATCATTAGTAATATATACATTTATAGATGTAGTACATGTATTTACATTAAGAATCCAGAAGAATAAATAAATACCAGACTGCAGCTTTTCACCATTCTTTCATACCTTCGTATATTTGACCCGTCAGTTTACTTTCTATTATTCTAAATGTAATATCTTGGAAAGAAATCAGGCATCTCAAATACATAAAACACTTACTTAGGCTTCAGGCTCCCCACGTTCCATGTATGAAATCGCATGTCCCTTTTCCATTACTTAGGTTGTACGTACCAAAGAATCAATCCAAGCCTGATGCCTGTAGTTGTGTATGGGTGTGAAACTTGGTCACTTACAGTGAGGTAGTAACGTAAGCTGAGAGTACTTGAGAATATGGTGCTGAGGAGAATATTTGGGTCTAAGACGGAAGAAGAAACGGGAGAATGGAGACAGGCACACAATGAGGAGCTTAATTTTCTGTACTCCTCACCAAATATTTTTCGGTTGATCAAAGCGAGAAGAATGAGATGCGCGGAGCATGTGGCGCCTACTGGGGAGAGGAAAGGTGCTAACAGGATTTTGGTGGGGAAACCTAAGGGAAAGTAATGACTTGGAAGACCCAAGAGTAGATAGTATGATAATTTTAAGATGGAACTTCAGGAAGTGGGTTGGGGGTGTATGGACTGTATTGATGTGGCTCAGGAGATGGCTAGGTAGTGGGCACTTTTAAACGCGGTAATGAACCTTCGGATTCCATAAAATGCGAGGAATTCTTGACTAGCTGAGATTCTGTTAGATTCTCAAGAAGGAATGTGTTCCATGGAGAGCAGAGTAGAGCAGAAGAGTAGACTTGGTCTTCAGTATTTTAAAATTGTGGAGAAATTATAGCTTTATAAACTGGATTTTGAAAACGCCGTAAACTGAACTTACTTTTCTCCTAGTTTCTTCACAACACGCATACTTATTTGGCGTCATTTGTCCAAGAAAGTAAAAGGCAAACTACTTGGCCAAACGCCATTATGAATAGAGGTATAGATCCATTCAATCTTAACCCTTTACTAGAAAGATGCGAGTGGTCAGCTTCACATCCCTGCCACTTTACCCCTGGGGAAAACGCCTCCGTTGCCCTTTGAGTGAGATACAGATTCACAAATTACACGTGGATTTTGTTATGTTACGATTTTGTGCCCGAAAATTCTTGAGAATTTGTAAGCTTTACCGAGAGAGACTTCACCCTAAGTCGCGTTATCTCGAAGACACTCTACCTATGATATCTCTCTGAATATATTGTGAACACCCACACACATACACGCAGTTCTTTATCTGGTTTTCGTTTTCGAGGTGGGATTTTGATGTTTCGATGTGTTAAGGAAGGGGCGAGGGGAGTTCCGAGCAAGCGAGGACAAAGATATACACTTTAGTGACATAGCAAAGAGGATTCTATGCGAGCGAGATGAAAGGAAGATGGCGGTCACAATAACAGATATACGACACCATCTGCAGCACGCGGACTTGTCTTTTTATTCGCATTCAGATGTGTCACATAAATGGCTTATTCTAGTACCTTGAATAAGCCTTAAATATGTTTAGGTCTGGTCTAGATAACAAAATAGATTTAAAGAACTAGGTACAAAAAGCAGAAAAGATCAAATAAACAGAAAAAAAGTCCTTTAGGCTCAGTATTAGCATGATGCAGCTTTTGAATTACTTTACTGTGTAGAAAATTTTTAAGGTTTTGGGACGAAATGTGTAGTATTTGTTACGTGAAGGTTTCAACGAACACCGACTGTCATTCTTTATATTTCTCTGTAGCTTAACGATTTAAAACATTTTCTTTGATGTTGTGTGTTAACGGATACCGAGGTCACTTACATGAAGTATGCAAATAAAGCCTGATGTTTACCACTCTAGAAGGTTCTGACGACATCTGAACTCTTAACTTTATGGACTTTTTCCATTGTGTAATGTACTGAGATAAATATGTATTTAATACACTGCAGTCTGCCCCTCATTTACATCCAGTTCAGACGTCGAGAATACACGCCTTCTTGGCTCGGTGTTTAGACACACAGTCAAAATTACGTAACCAAAAATGAACACTCGTAATTAATCTCCGCACGTAATCTCCCTTATGGCCTAGGAAACTATAAATAAATCATTTTGATATGTTCCATATTTTGTGGCTTAGATGCATAAAATATATTAAAAGACAAAGTATATTAAAAAGTCCACTTTCGTTTTATGGATGCGCTTTTATTGCACAGAGGTCATCAACGTGTTTCGACCACGCACGTGGCCATCTTCAGGGTGGTGAGAACAATAATACAAATATAATTTCAATGTGTCTAAATCACGCCAAAGTTTAAAAATCACGTAACAGTTTAGTTTATATTTACGGTTCAATAATCAAATAAAATGGTGATGAATGTAAAATATCAGAAGTTAAATATATTTGTGTGCAGTATGTAGGGTGATGTACATAAAAGATACATGTGGTGAATTGTGATCCAGATTGGTGAGCATGATAATGTACAGTTCATTGTACAGTACAAACTATATCATCGCGTGTTCTCGCCACCCTGAAGATGGTTACAAAAGTGACCGAAACCTGATGGTGACCACTGTGAAATAAAATCACATCCATAAAACCAAAGTACATTTGTTGATCTTTTAAAATATTTTATGCGTACATATGTGTTTGTTTTGTATGGGTGTGAAATTTGGTCGTTGACATTGCGGTAGGAAAGGAAGCTGAGGGTGTTTGAGAACATGGTGTTGAGGAGAATATTTGGACCTAGGAGGGATGAGGTAACGGAGGAATGGAGGAGACTGCATAACGAAGAGCTAAATGATTTGTACTCCTCGCCCAATATTGTGCGGGTGATAAAATCGAGGAGAATGAGATGGGCTGGGCATGTGGCGCG
>Ga0123357_10001953_pt1 | contig 22505 bp, 17 predicted proteins | sample TergutEmb28metaG_FD_89873 | JGI IMG/M metagenome (GOLD analysis project Ga0123357, IMG submission 89873) | Embiratermes neotenicus P4 segment gut microbial communities from Petit-Saut dam, French Guiana - Emb289 P4 | ecosystem: Host-associated > Arthropoda: Insects > Digestive system > Gut ... | reverse complement strand
GCCTCGATGAAGTTTGGGTCCTCGTCGGCGCACCCTCCTCCTGCCTTTCCGTTGGCAAGCAGTATCGACGTATCGTTAGTGGACTGGTCGCCGTCGACGGTTATCATGTTCATGGTATCGTCGAGTATGTCCCCCCACTGCTTCCTGAATTTTATGGAGAGATTGGCGTCAGTCGTTATGATGCTCAGCGTCGTCCCGTGAAGCACCTTGAGGTGCGGAGCGATCATGCCGCTGCCTTTGGCTATCGCGCCTATGGTCACCATCGTTCCGTCCTCCAGACGGACGCGGCAGGCGGTCTCTTTCATGAGAGTGTCGGTGGTCATCACCGCTTCGGCGAACAGCTTATCAGCTTCGCGGCCGAATTCCAGTTCCTTTGCGGCGCGGTTTATCCCGTATTTTACTTTATGCACGTCCATGAAACGTCCGATGAGGCCGGTGGACATTACCCCGACCTCCTTGGGGTCGATGCTCAGTTCCGCTGCGACGGTCGCTTTCATAGTCATCGCATCCTCTATGCCGCGCCTTCCGGTGAGAGCGTTAGCATTACCGCTGTTCACGACGACCGCTGAAAGCTTTTCAGAATTCTCTTTCATCATGACCTGCACGGGAGCGGCCTTGACCTTGTTGGATGTGTATCCGACGAATGCCGATGCCGGGACCTCCGAGTATAGGAGCGCCAGGTCAAGGGAACGGTACTTCACACCGCTGTGCACGCCGGCGGCCTTGAATCCCTGAGGCGATGTCACGCCTCCGTCAATGGTATCCATCATCGTCACACCCCGAGCCCCGGAACGTCCAGTCCCGTCTTCTCGTTCATTCCGAGCATGAGGTTGGCGCACTGCACTGCCTGCCCCGAAGCTCCCTTCACAAGGTTATCGAGGACGCCGAACGCCGCAACCTTCTTGCCGAAGACCTTTACCCCGACCTGGGCGTGATTGGATCCGACAACTGCGCGTATCGACGGTTCGTCCGTCACATGGACGAAATGTTCTTTTCCATACTGTTTCTGATACAATTCGGCAACATCCTTTTCATTGATATCTTTCTTAAGCGTGAGGTAACAGGAAGAGAGGATCCCGCGTACTATGGGGACCAACGTCGGCGTGAACAGAATGGAAGGATCCTTCTTTGAGAATAGGTTCAGCGCCATCTCCATCTCGGGCGTGTGGCGGTGCGTGCCGACACTGTACGGTATGACCGTCTCTCCGCAGAACGGGTGGTGCAGCCTCTGCGAGGGGACCATCCCCGCGCCGGACGTTCCCGATTTACCGTCGACCACAACATCGTTCTCAACGAGACCTGATTTGAACAGCGGGGCCATCGCCAGTATCGCTGACGTGGCGTAACAGCCGGGATTGGCTACTATGTCAGTATTCTTTATCGAACTGCGGAAAAGCTCCGGCAGGCCGTAGACCGCGTCGCAAAGATGTTCCGTATCGGTATGTTCGTGGCCGTACCATTTTTTGTATTCTGCGGGATCATGCAGGCGGTAGTCGCCCGACATATCAATTACCTTGATGCCGGCGTCCAGGAATTTCGGGATCTCGTTCATTGCGACACCGTGCGGGGTGGCCACGAAGACGAGGTCGACCTCGGTGTCTATCTTTTCCGACAGGACCACGTCAACGTATCCTTTAAGGTAGCCGTTCACGTCCGATGCAGACTTGCCGGCGTTCTGGCGTGAGGTCATGGCCGCGATCTCGATCTTGGGATGAATGCAGAGCAGGCGAGCCAGTTCGCCGCCTGTATACCCTGTCCCTCCGATGATTCCTATCTTCTTTATGTGTATCCCTCTGAACGTTTTATTTAAGGTGAAGTGTACTGCGGAACCGATTAAAAAAGGTATTGTCTGATTTCAGACATAGGTCGATAGTTGTGTTCCTGACCGTACGTGAATGAACGCAGAAAACAAAATTGTCACAAGCGGAACAGCGAAAAAGAAGAAAGGAGATAGAAAGGGTTTATCTGCGTCTGAGCAGGAGGAATCCGGCTAACGCCACTACGATGATGGCAACAACGATGCCTGCTATCAGCAATACGTTGAGGCCTCCGCTGCCTCCGCCTCCGTTATCACTGGGGGGGACGGCCACTTTGAGCACAGGTCCATCGCTGCCCATGAACCATATATCTCCGGAGAAATCCCATCCGGTAATGTCTTTTGTTCCGTCGGACGTCGTTCCGCTGAAGTATGTGGACTGATTCTTAAGCTGTAATGCGGTCTTGCCGCCGCTTTCCGAGTTCGGCTGCAATGTGGTTCTCGGGTTCGGTGTATCTGTCCAGCCGCCTTCAGCATCAACGATATATGTTGTCCTGGCTGTGCCGGCCAAGGGGTCACTTGAATTTCCGAGGAAATAACAGTTCAGTATGCGTCCGCCGTTCATGGACCCGGCTATGCCTCCCTTGATCGTTCCCATTATGCTTCCGGTGCTGTAGCAGTTCAATATCAGTGCATCCGATCCTATCCCCGCTATGCCGCCTGAACCGCCGGAGAACGTCGAGGCATCCGAGACATATGATGCAGATCCGGTGAAGAAACAGTTGCTAACGTTTCTGTCAGTTCCTGCGTCAGATCCCATGCTGCCCACCAATCCGCCCGAGGCGACCGTAGCTGTAGAGGACCCGAAGGACAGTGCGAGGACATCTCCTGTGGCAGAGCACATATCGAGGCTCAGTGATTTATCCGCAGATCCGATGATCCCCCCTGCAGATGATGTATTCTTGCCTGTGTTCACACCATAGAGGGACAAGGCAATTACCTTGCCGGAATTCGAACATCCCGTTATCACGGCGTCCTCTGCGTATCCTGCTATGCCTCCGGCATAAGCCGTGGAATTATTGGCCCCTATAGGGAAGTTCGAGACTGCAACGGACGACCCTCCTTCGAGAATGACATTTTTCACGGTACCGGTCATATACCCGAACAGTCCGGAATAAGCAGATGCGCCATCCCCATCCCAGTTGTTGGAATACGCTGCGGTCGCAAGACCGATGATCTTGTGTCCCTGACCGTCATAGGTGCCCGTGAACGGATTGTCTGGCGTGCCTATGGGGTTGAAGTTCCCGTTGGAGTTCTTTGTCATCTGATTAAGAGCGGCGGAAGTATCTATGTCGAAGTATACAGCGACGGATGTTCCCTGCCAGACCCCTGCGATGATAATGGTGTAGGCTCCGGCCACCGCCGGATTGGAGAACTGCACTATGCCGGTCGGAGGTATTATCTGGGCCGCTACGCTGGACGGCGCTCCGCTGAACCAGATGGTCATTCCCGACGCTGCCACGTTGGTGGACCCAACCGATACGTCGAATGAGATGTTGCTCTTGTCTGCGCTAATGGACGGCGTTACGATGATATCGAAACCGCCGTTCTTGTCCACATTCGTAAAGTCGAGGTCGGCTTTCTGGACGTAATTTCCGGAGGGGTTCATCCATATATTCGCAAGATCGGCGATGGTGTTTATCTCCCCGGTATATGTGCTGACCGAGACAGGTTCCGTATATTGGTATCTGAAATTTGAATACCAAGCCGGGTTGGTGTTTATCCCTATCTGACATCTGTAATATCTGGATGTGCTTGTTGAGGAAATATCCAGACTGTATGTGGAAGCTGTCGCTCCAGAGATGTTCGTCCATCCGCTGTCGCTGCTGGGGTTCGAACTGTATTGCCACTGATAGGTCAACGGCAGATCAGAGAACGCAATGACACTCAGCGTCGCGCTTTGGGTATCACTACTGACCAACTGGTTCTGAGGCTGTTGGACTATGTGTATCTGTCCAGGTATTATTCCTTCCAGATACGGCAAGCCGTAGAACACTGTGGAATCGTCCGTGTTAAGCCATCTGGCGAAACCGGTACCGGTGGTGCTCGGTATGTCCCACCAACCATCGTACGTCTTTCCATCGGCCGCCGTTATCGTGACGGTCTGTGTGGGCGCGTTCCCGCTGAGGTCCCCCATCCATCCGGAGAATAAGAAGTTTGGATCCGTAGATACTGCCTTTAATTCTACTTGTACTGGGGACACAGCATCGAATTCGACGACCAAAGGCACCGTAAGCGGAGTATATGGAGAACCATTAATGGACCACTGTATTTCTCCGTTTCCGAGGACCGTTCCCGGATATATGACGTAACTGTCACCAGGTGCCGTAGATACGAACACTGCGCCGATCACCGTAGCACTGCCGGGCATAACTATCTTTGCCGGGTTCGTGTTACCGAATATCGTACCATTCCAGCGTGAGAACGCATTTCCGCCGTTCGCTACCGCCTTCACGTATATCGTGTTACCTTCGTCGAACGTTTCCGTTCCGTTGAACATCAGATAGTTTATGCCGTCTTTTGAATACATCAAGTATCCGTCACCGATGACATCCGGGCTCAGACTGTATTGGTTCCCAGACGTTGATGGTAAGAATGTCGCACCGACGGTCTTGTTGCCGTCAATCTTGATCACGGCAGGTGTGGTGCCTCCGCTGAGATCCCTTGTCCATTCAGAAAATTCAAAGAGGGCACCATCGACCGCTCTCAAATGTACATCTGCGTTCGCAGCGACAGTCAAAGGCGTTGTCAACGCGGACCAATTGGTATCATCCAAGGACCACTCTATCTCGCCTGTTCCGAGTATGGATCCGGGGCTCAGAGTATAACTGTTGTTGGATGTCGTTGATACGAACGAAGCAGTACCAATTGAAATGTTGCCGTCCATTGTTATCTTCAGAGGGTTGGTGTTGTCGACCATTGTTATGGGCGTATTGATTGTATCGTCAATTGTATACATCCAATATGAAAACGCATAATTGCTGCTCGGATTAGCCCTGAGGTAGACTATGCTGCCTGCATCAACTGTACGATTCGCAACTGAGGTCGAGGACGTTATCTGCGTATAGTTCACACCGTCAAGAGACCATGATATCGTACCATTCGTGGGGTTGGTTGGAACGCTCAGTGTGTATGTGTCCCCTGATGTCTGGTTGAAGTTCGCGCCAACGAGGACATCTCCGGTCCTGTCGCCGCTGGCTGTCCAGCCGCCGACCGTCGTCTCCCCGCCGTAATTGCTGCTGCTCCTCAGTTGGACCTCGGTCCTGCTCAAGGCCGCACCGAGATCGCCAAACACCCTGCCGCCGTCATCGTAGACCTCTAGGTCCGCGATATTACCTCCGACGGGGTGGTGATTACCGTCACCTATGTAGTAGCAGTTGACAACAAAGTATGTATTGCCTATGCCGGCCTCACCCGTCGTACCGATCAGACCGCCCGTCCCTCCCGCCTGTATGGTGGCGGTCGGACCGATCTGACTGTATGTTATGCTCACGTAACAGTTGTAGACGGAGGATCTGCACTCTCCGGTTATACCGCCTGCGAACGCCAAGTACGCCAACGGGCTGTTGGCCCCTCCGCCGCGCGCATCGATGGCGGCCCTGCTGAAGCTGTTGTAAATCTCGTATGCTGAACCAGCAATGCCGCCCGCGAATGTCTTGTACACTCCGGTCGTGTCATTCGTTGTTGTGACCGAATAGATCAATCCCAGATTGTAAGTGGAATAAACTTCCGTCCTGTCAGCTGCGTAGCCTACTATTCCGCCCGCATAGGATGAATGGTCCGTTGAGGCACGGACCAGGCCGGAATTATAGCTGGATGCAACAACATTCGAAGTGTTGGGAATGAATCCGGTGATGCCGCCTGCATACGAGTCTCCCCTGAGTGCATGCGCCCTTACCTGACCGCTGTTGAAGCTTCCGGTCACTGTGGTCTGATCCGTCACAGCTATGATGCCACCCGCATAGGCGCCGAGAGGAGCAGGTTTGGCAGTATCACTGGAACCTACCCCTTCACCGGCAGCACTCACGGCACGTACCTCGAACGTGTAGTCCGTGCCGTTAACCAATTCCGTAACTGTGTATGTCACCGTCAATGCTCCCGAAGAAGGGATGTCAGTCCATGTAGTGCCTCCGTCGATTGAATATATGTAGCCTGTGATCGGACTGCCGTTGTCATTCGGAGTGGTCCATCTGAGGGTGACCTGTCCGTTGCCTGAAGTGGCAGTGAAGTTGTCGGGCTTCGACGGTACCATCATCAATGCTGGTGTGACGGGCTGCGCACCAGAGCTTATACCCTCTTTGCCGGCACTGTTCACAGCACGTACTTCGAACGTGTAAGTGGTGCCGTTCGTTAATCCAGTCACGGTGCATGTGGTTAACGTTCCTGAAGAAGATATGCCTTTCCATTCACCTCCATCCTGTGAATATTGGTATTCTGTGATAGGGCTGCCTCCGTTGTTCGGAGCCGTCCATGTGAGGGTAGCCTGTCCGTTGCCTGGGGTGACATTCAAATTGGGAGCATCCGGTGCTCTCGGTGCAGTCAATGCTGCTGTGGCTGTTGCTGTTGAACTTGCACCCTCTGTTCCGTCTTTGTTCACGGCATGTATCTTGAACGTGTAGTCATTGCCGCCAGTCAGCCCTGTGACCGTGTAGGTCACCGTGGACGCCCCTGAAGAGGGTATGTTCGTCCAGGCGGCGCCTCCGTCAATCGAATATTGGTAGCTTGTGATCTGGATTCCGCCGTTGTCCGACGTGACCCATGTAAGGACGACCTGTCCGTTACCGGTCCCTGTCTTGGCCGTGAAGTTGCTCGGTGCCGCCGGTGCGCCTGCCGGTGCCAAGTATATGGCGACCGCGGATCCAGCGGAGTAGGATAAATCAATTGTATTGCTGCCTGAACCGTCAGACATTCCGGCCAAGCCTCCTGCGAATACTGCGGAAGGCGTGGTCCCGTCATAGAATGCTACCACGGCGGCCGTAGAGAAGCAGTTCTTAATGTTACCACCATTTCCGAGGACGGCAGTTATGCTGCCCGCCGCGGCTCCCGGTCCGACGGATATGAAGCTTCCTCCGACTATCCCGAGGTTCTGTACGATGCCTAAACCCGGCGCGGACGCTTCTACCTTGGCGAACAATCCGGCCTGGCCTCCGGCAGTATCATCAACGGAAATGATGTTAAGTCCGGTTATGGTGTACCCATTGCCGTTGAATGTGCCCGTGAATGTTGCACCCGCACCTATCGGAGCGATGCCGTCCGAATATGTGTACATGATATCGCTGTTGCTGCCGGTCGGTGAATAGACCGCGGCCATTATCGTTTTGGAATTGTCTGTGATGAACAGAGAATATGGTGTGCCGTTGGTATATGCGGTTGTGAACTTCGCGACCCCGTCGCTGCCTGTCTTGGTGGGGGCGGTGTCATCTCCGTTCATCCGCAATGTCAATCCCTCAGCGGCCTTGTAGTCGTCCGTCCCGTTTTTGATCTCCACCTTGAAACCCGAGATGGTGGACGTTGCCGTGTCGGTGCTCTTGATCGGAGTTATCCTCATGGAATCTCCCGCTCCATGGTCTGTGAAGTCAAGATCGGCCATCAGAATGTACGATTCATCCATTGTGTAAGAATGTCCAGTTTTAGGATCCAAAACGCCGGTACCGATCTTAAGCAAGTCGTCGATCGTGTATATCTCTATCTCGCTGCCGGTTGCTTGAGCGTGGTTCCCTCCTCCGATGAAGTAACTGCCGGAAGCATCAACACTCTTAGCAAGAGGTAGCACGCACACGGCCATCATCATGACAGCCACCAGGATCGCCGTATTTTTCTTCAAATCCATTCTGAATCCCATACCGTAATAGTCGGTCATAATAATGCGCACGTATATAACACCTGTAGGTGTTAGATAACAGAACCGCAACAAAAAGGAAAGGCGGGTCAGTAACGGCCACATGTCCCGGCAATATCGGAAATGCAAAGTGTCCGCGCGATACCCGGCGCAAGATTCAGTCAAAATCGAGGTTTTCGTTCTTTTTGATCTCGAATTTTATCTTCGCTTCCTTCAGGACGGCCGTGATCCTGTCGCCCAGCGAGCTCACATCCGCTGTCTTGCTGTACGATCTTATGTAGAACTCCTTCCTGTCCGTCGGAAAAACCAGCCTTATGCGCCCTTTCCTGTTGTATCCTTCCGGTTTACGGTCGCGCTCAAGGTCCGTGACGTTCATCTCTATGAACATTTCCAGTATCTCCTCATCCTCGGGGACCTGTTCTATATCCTCAAGAAGCATTTTCAGTATCCCGGGGAACACTGGTGCTAGGTCCTTGTAACCGGAATCCTTGCCGAGAATGAAATGGATGCTGTTGGCCTTCATTGCCGACTTCGAACAAATAGCAATTATATAACAATTGAGGCAGATATGCGGAGAAGCGCAGTCCCGCATATCCTTCCGGTCATACTTTCTGTGCCGTTTCTCTCCTGCGGACCTCGGACGGTCCATCCATCACATCATCAACTTTTTCTATCACATTCATATTCGCACCTGAAAAGGGGTGAAAGGATGCCTTACGCAAATCTTAACGGGATCAGACTTCATTACAACGTCACCGGAGAAGGTGAACCGATCGTCCTCATAACCGGGTTCGCCGGGTCTGTCGCGTTCTGGAACAACATCCTTCCGCTGCTTCCCGACCACAGGCTCATAACTATGGACAACAGAGGCGTCGGACTCACTGGATATGACGGACCCTTCGACACAGATGATCTCGCTGACGACATCGTCGCACTCATGGATCACTTGTCAATACTGAAGGCACACATCGTCGGGTGGTCAATGGGCACGACGATCGCCCACAGGATCGCGCTTAGATATCCCGGGCGCGTATCCACCCTCACGTTCATATCGCCGTATTCCAGACGGCCGGCGCGTTCCAGCTACGTCATGAATGCAGCTATAAGGGCTGTGAAGGAAGGTGCCGATTTCGATGTGTTCTCAATGATACTGAACTCATTCTGTTTCGGGGAATCCACATTCACCTCAAAGGAGAAGAAAGATTCCAAAATGAAACTTCCTGGGCGCGCGGACATATCTGGGATAGAAGATCAGATGAGGGTGGTCGACGGTTATGACGGACGCGCTCAGATCAAGGACATCCCGTTCGGGACGCTCGTCATACACGGGACGGAGGACATAATGGTGCCGCCGTGGATAGCCGAGAAGATAGCATCTGCCATAAAAGGTTCCAAATTGGTCATGATCCCAGGAGCAGGGCACATAATCCCTCCGAGTCTTTACATCAATGTACTCAGGGAACACATATCACGATGAATTCCGTTCTCTTCTCGCTTCCTCGATCAGCGCAGCGATGTTGCTCTTTATGACCGGAGTGCAAGGCCATTCGTCATCCATATAGGAAAGGTCGGGGTCAGCGTCATGAACTATGGACAGATATACGAGGCTCATGAGTTTTGACACCATGTATGGGAAATCCCTGCAGATCTCGGGTCTCCCGCGCCAGATGGTGCATCTGTTGTCCTTACCGAGGAAAGCGCACGGTCCGCCGACGGTCTTTTTGAAGAACCAGCGCCCGTCATGACGATACAGGTATCGGGTGATGAAATCTGTGGGGTCGGTCCTAAGATGTTCCGATATCTTTTCGATTTCATCGTCCATGACGGTGATGTAAGGCTGGTGGCAGCATCTTCCGCAGCATTCGCACGGTGCTATTTCACGTAACTTCTCACATATTCCGAATGCAATGTCGAGGTCACGGAGCATGGCCGGCGGTATCTCATCCAGCCCCTCCAGGATGTACTTGTCCCGGTATCTCACAGTCACAGGTCGTATATCCCCAATAGGAACCCGATGACCGACGCGAGGACCGCCACGCATGCGATGGCGACTATCAGCATCTTTTTCTCTCCGCCGATCCTGCGCCCGGCCGTCATCGAATAACTGCCCAGCATCAATCCGACAGCGCCCAGCCCTACCGCCCCGTACGCGATTCCTGCGTACCAGAGTATAACCGAAACGATACCCAGGATCGCCGCCGTAATCGCCGTATAAAACGGAGGCGGGGCGGCCATTTCCCTTCTCACGGGCTGATCCATCTTCCAGTCGCATTCCTCGCAGAAGGGTGTCTTCTCCGGATTGTCGTGACCGCACTTCGGGCATTTCATGGAAGGTCGAATGAAGAAATGAGATAAAACGGTTACGTTTTTTGAAAGATACCTTCAATGTGTGAACGCGTGCCCCCGAATTTTGTTCTCCGGATGCATGTCGACAATGAAAGTACAGACAGACCGGAGAACATGCTTTTTATTTCATCCTCAGTGAAATATTTGTACCGTATGCCGTTGCCTTTGATCCCGTTACCCTCGGACGAACGCATATCATCCCTGCTGAAGGAACGCACGAATATCTTACCCTCGGGTTTCAGGACCCTCACAGCTTCTGATATTGCGAGGTCGGCTTCTTCCGCGGTCAGATGTTCGAGTATGTGGATCATCACGACACCGTCGAACTCCCTGTCCCCGAACGGCAGGGATGTTGCCGATGCGCAGACACACCGCATATCCGGAATCTGTGCGGAACAGATGTCCACCGCTTCATCCGAAAAATCCGCCCCGGTGACTTTGCAACCGGATGCGATCAGCGCGGCGGACGATTTTCCGTTGCCGCACCCCACGTCGAGCACGGAATCCCCTTCTCTGAAAGGAAAGGTCAGATCGGACACGCCCCTCCAGACCCGCCCCTGCTGTTTGTAGACGAGGTTCCACGCTTCTCTCTGCCCCATGTACGACCGAACGCTGAGAACATACTTATCAATGGCGCACGATACAGAATTATGAGCGAACAGGATGACGTCATCAAAGAGTTGCATAAAATACCGGGAGTGAGCGAAAAATGTGCTTTGGGGATGTATCTTATCGGCATACGAAAGAAGGATGACCTGAAAGGGAAGGACCCGGACACGATGTATGCCGAACTGCGTGAACGCAAAGATTTCTACGCTGAACCGTGTATGCAGAATATGCTCAAGATAGCCGTGGCGATGGCCAACAAAGGTGCTGAGAACATAATGAAAGGTTAACCGTGCACTTCCTTAAGCCAATCAAAGAACAGGTTCATTATCCTATCTGAAAGTACGATGAACGTGTTCATCGGACCCTTCATCATCCTTCCCGGGCGCATGGATACCGTGATCCCTCCGATCTCAAACTTCTTCGAACGGTCGGAGACGGAGTTGTTGTGTGCCGCAAGGTTCCTCATCACAAGGATGTCGTCCCACTCTCCGAATTCCTTTTTTGAAATGATACCGAGATCGCACGTGGCCTGTATGATGTTCCTGAGATACAGGAAGTTGCGGTTGTCCAAGGCCTTCTTGCGTATCCCGGTCCAGGGATACAGATCGACGGCCTCTTTGGACGTCTTCTCGATCATCGATACGATGTCGATAAAAAGATCCTTTGTCACCGTGATGATGCGTTCCGCCATCTCGCTCCCGACGTCCTTGTCATTCATGCATATTCCCGAGGCATTCCACGATTTAGTGTAGAACGAAAGGATCTCCTCCGTGATCCTGATGCGATTATGAATATTCCAGAAGCACATGGACCTGATGTCGTTCTCCCTGTCAGATATGTTCTCCGCGACGAATTCCGCATAGGAGCGTGAGAGTTCCGAAAGTTCCTTTGTCTCTTGGATAAGGTCCACGGCCGTGTATGGCCGGTAGGATATAAATCAGCTCCGTGCGGCATTTCAGTAGTCTTTTTTGATTGTTTTAATTGTACCCGACCAAGTTAACACCCGATCTATATTTGAATGGCGTACGGGGGCAGATTCCTCTGTCAAGTCCGAATGACGGAGCGCTTCAAAGCCCCGTCTCCGTTCAACCGAATGGCATTACACCGAATGCTGGCCGAAGACGGCCGACCAGCACTTAAAAAAATTAATAAATAAGAATATGTTTTCGTGGCTTATGAAAGGGAATATGATCTTCGAAAAGATGGCCGATTTCATTTTGAAAAGGTCTAAGGGGATCATAGTCGCCTGGATCATTGTACTGCTGGTCTCCGCGGGTGTGATACTCACTCAGCACACGTCTCTGAAATATGACATGACCACCATGCAGATGAAAGACAGGCCGGACTCTGTGATCGGGCAAGACATAATCGACGCGGAATTCTACGACAGCGGCACAACGTCAGCGAGCACCGTCGTCGTGATAAAATACACCAATTCGGCTGACCTGGCCACCTTCTCCGCCAACTTCGACGCACTTATCAACAGCAAATATCCCGACGGCAGCGTGAGTCCGGCGGTCACGACCGCGGGCATGCCTTCCAAGGACGGAACGTACAATGTTGCGATAATTTCGATGGTATACTCGAACGGGATAAATGGTGAGGATTATGTCCAGCCCATCAGGGACATCATATCAGAGGCTTTATCTGGGATCAACGTCACGGGGACCTTCGAGACGTATGTTACAGGTTCAGATGCGATAACATACGACACACAGGCAAGTTCTTCAAAAGATATGGCAATGATAGACCCCTTTTCCATCCTGCTCATCCTGGTCCTCATAGGGCTGTTCTTCCGTTCCTTCGTTGCTGCGGCCACACCGCCGATGGTCGTCGGCGCAGCATACGGGATAATGCTTTGCCTCATATTCTTCCTCGGCGGAGTAATGAATATCTTCTACATCACGCCGATACTGATGCTGGTGTCGATGCTGGGTGCCGGGTGTGACTACTCTATATTCATGATAGCCCGGTACAGGGAGGAACGCAAAGGCGGTAAGGAGAAACAGGCCGCGCTCAGAGAATCGATCAGATGGGCGGGTGAGTCCATAACAACATCCGGTATGTCCGTGATAATCGGATTCGGGGTGTTGTCATTCTGTTCGTTCTCGATGATAAGCACCATGGGCGTCGTCCTTGCTTTGGGTATCGTTATTGCCCTGCTTGCCGCGCTGACGTTCATACCATCGATATTGTCACTTACCGGAGATCGCATATTCTATCCCTCCAAGGTAGAGACGTACCAAGAAGGTAGCAAGGCCATGAACGGCTGGTACGGCAACTGGTCAAGAAGAGGTAAGAGATACTTCAGGTCTGCCGCCGAGCATTCGATAAAGTATGCTAAACCGATAGTGATCATGGCAGTCCTCATAACCGTTCCGATGGCATACCTGACGTTCACCCAAGAGACATCCTATGATATGATTGGGACAATGGCTCCCGGAGAGGCCAAAGACGGAGTTAACGTCATGGTGGATACAATGGGCGGAGGTATGCTCATGCCTACGTACATCGTCACGGAGTTCACACAACCGCTCGCGCAGATTATTCCGGATCCGTCCGGCCAAGGCGGGACCCTGATATGGGATCCCGCGTATATCCCTTATGTGCCTGCGCTGATAGGAATGGATCTGATGCTCATGGGCATTGATAATATCTCTTCGGTATTGTCCCTGAATCTCCCCAATCCGATGAGCCCGCTCGCCTATGCTATGGGCCTTCCCGTCTGGGGGTACATCACATCGGCCGACACAGCTACATATATTGTCGATGTGCAAGCCGGGCTCATCGCTTTAGGGATCGATGCATCGACCGCCACGATGATTGTCAACAATATAGAGACCGCCGGGAACGGTCTTATCGCCAACGCCACACAAGCTGGAGTTGATGTAAGGACTTATGTGTCCGAGCTTGACTATGCTGCATACACGCAAGGTTTCATCTCCGTAGACGGCACGTACACGAAGACCACGGTCATGATGACCGACGAACCGATGTCGAACAAGTCAATGGGCACCATAGACGAATTGAGAGGCGTGATCGCAGGCATCCTGAAGAATGACAACACTGGGCTCGTCGCGGGCGCATGGGTGACCGGAGGTCCCGCAACGACCTATGATATATCGAACATCGTGAACAACGAGTTCAAGTGGATAGAACTCGGCGTGGTCATACTAATATTCCTGCTGCTGTTCTTCGTCCTCAGGTCATATCTGACGCCGTTGCGTGCGATCCTGACGATATTGATGAGCATAGCATGGACGATCGGACTGACGCACCTGCTGTTCGGACAGGTACTCGGCGTACCGGTGCTCTGGATGATCCCGATCATCCTGCTGGTGGTGTGTCTCGGTCTTGGAATGGATTATGATATACTGCTGACGACGCGCATACGCGAGAACGTCCTCAAGGGCAAGTCCAACGACGAGGCGATCACGAACGCACTCGAGAAATCCGGTGCGGTCATCACAATATGCGGACTGATAATGGCCGGAACGTTCTCGACGCTTATGCTTTCGAGTGCGCCGATGCTTCAGGAGTTCGGGTTCGCCCTAGGGGTGGCCATACTCATGGATGCGCTGGTGATCCGTACGTACGTGGTGCCGGCGCTCATGCACCTGATGGGTGACTGGAATTGGAAAGGTCCCAAATGGATGCACAGGGTGAAAGAAATACCGGAGGAGACTGGAGAAAAGACCGACGCGGTAGTAAACGATACTGCCTTGGCTGAACCTTCTCCTGTCAAGGACATCTCAAATGCAGAGCCACAAGAGACTACATGAGGCGATGCGGAGACTGGCTTCATGTTCTCGTGATCAGCGGATTCCGCACCTGATAAATTGTTTATATTGTTAGTGTATCAAGAGGCCGGGGACACAAATGTACTGGGACCCGAAGATAGAGTGCATGCCCAAGGGGCAGATGAAAGAACTGCAATACAGAAGCCTGAAAACGTTAGTTTCCAACCTGTACAGTTTTAACGCATTCTACAGCAGGAGGATGAAAGAGGCCGGTGTCAGACCGGACGACATCAAATGTCTTGAGGACATCAGGAAACTTCCGTTCATGCATAAGACGGACCTGCGCGACAACTATCCCACAAAGATGTTCACCTCACCCAAGGAAGAGGTGGTAAGATATCATGTCTCGTCCGGAACGACAGGGAAACCGACGCTCGTCGGATACACCAGGAACGACATAGAGTTCTGGACCGAGAACCTCGCACGTTCACTTACGTCCATAGGTATAGACCGCAGCGATATCGTTCAGATATCGTACGGATACGGGTTGTTCACCGGAGGTCTCGGACTCCACTACGGTGTGGAGAAAGTGGGCGCGACAGTACTTCCGGCCAGCACAGGCAACACAGAACGCCAGCTGGAGCTGATGATGGATCTGGACGTGACAGCGATAGCGTGCACGCCGTCGTATCTGGCCCATATGTCCGACGTGGCCAAGAATATGGGCATCGATTTCAGGAAGGACACCAAGCTGAAGAAGGCCATACTCGGAGCCGAACCGTGGTCCGAGGCGATGCGCGCTCATATCGAAACGGCCACCGGCGTCAAAGCGTATGATATATACGGAACATCAGAACAGTCGGGACCGATGTTCACCGAATGCACTGAGCGCAAAGGCATACACATCTCAGGTGATGCCATGCTCGTGGAGATCATAGACCCAGATACCGAGGAACCGCTCGGGCCGGGGGAGAGAGGGGAACTCGTTGTCACAATGCTCAAGAAAGAGGCCATGCCGATGATCCGATACCGTGTCCGCGACCTCACTGCTCTGAACGAGGATGAGTGCGGATGCGGAAGGACGTCTCCGCGCATCGACCGGATAACGGGACGGTCGGACGATATGCTCATAGTGAGAGGGATAAACGTGTTCCCTTCGCAGGTCGAGCACACGCTCATGCAGATCCCGCAGGTCGGCGACCAGTACATGATACTGCTGGACCGCGACGGTCCGCTGGATATCATGACCGTACAGGTGGAGATAAGGCCGGAGGCGTTCAGCGACAAGGTGGACGACATGGTACGGCTCAAAAAGCACATATCGTCAGAAATGAAGAAGTATCTGAACATCGCTGTCAATATCGAACTGATGGATGCGGGTTCCCTTCCGAGGTTCGAAGGGAAGGCTAAGAGAGTGATAGACAAGAGGAAGATATAATGTCAGAATATGTGATAAAACAACTGTCGATTTTCATCAACAACGAGCCCGGGAGACTTGCTAACATAGCCTCCGTGCTGAAAGAATGCAACATAAACATGAAAGCATTCAACATCGCCGAGTCCAGCGGGTTCGGGGTGCTCAGGGCGATTGTCGAGGACCCGGAGAAAGCGTACAAGGTCCTCAAGGACAGAAGCATAATCGTCAAGATGACGGATGTGGTCGCAATACCGATGATCGACAAGCCCGGAGGCTTATACGAAGTGGCCAAGATCATCGGGGATGCTGGAATAAACGTCGAGTACGGTTACGCATACACTGGAAAATCATGTTCGGCCTTCTTCTTCAGGGTCGATGATGTCAACGTTGCGGTAAAGGCCATGAGGGCCGCAGGACTGAAGGTTCTGAAAGAGTGTGAGATCTGAATGGGCAACCTCAACGTCGCGGTACTGGGCGCCAACGGGTACGCCGGTGAGATCGGGAAGAAAGGAACGATAACCGACGTGACGTTCTTCAATCTGAAACAGGGTAACGACTCCGTGACGCTGATCGAAGCGACAAAATATCCGGAAAAGATCGCGTCCCTGTTCTTCTCTGTATCGATGTCGGAGTTCGTGATACTCGTAGTGGACAAGATCGATAGTTCATTAGGCGAGACGATCCTCATGGTCGATTCGTTCAAGATAGGAAAAGGATGGATCGTTCTCAGGAACTACATACAAAAGGAGCAGCTGGCACCGTTACTTTCAGGGACATCGCTCGAATCATTCGAATTCGTTGCAGATGATCCGATAAAGATGCGCGGAGACATACTTCAGATGGCGGGGAAGATCGCCAAGGATGTACCGTCACCTTGCGGTTCAGTTCCAGTGGACAGCCACTTCAACGTCAAAGGCGTCGGAACGGTCGTGCTCGGGTCCGTGATAGACGGGTCGGTGAAAAGGCACGATAAACTCCGTGTTCTGCCTATAAACGAAACGGTCATCTTAAAATCTATACAGAAGCACGATATCGACAGCGAGTTCGGGTTCAAGGGAGATCACGTCGGAATGGCCCTCAGGGGAATTGAATCGGAAAGGCTCGACCGCGGTTATGTATTGACGACGGACGAATCAGTTAAGATGACCGGGAACATTTCCGGAAAGGCATCGCTGATAAAATACTGGCCGTCGCCGATAAAGGACGGGATGGTCCTTCATGTAGGACACTGGATGCAGATCGTCCCGTGCCGTGTGACATCGTCGTCCGGCCCGGACTGGAAGAATCCCGATCTCACGATCGCGGCGGAAGCGGAGATCATACACAGACCCGGAGACAAAGCGGTCATAATGTACCTTGAAGGCGGAAAGCTGAGAGTGGTCGGATCGATAGTGCTTGTTTGATCAGACCGTATTGAAAATTGAAGGCAACTTGCGTTGCCTACGATTTAGATTTTTTCTTGCCTATCTTCTCAAGCTCTTCCATCATCTCTTTGACCTCTCCGGCCCCTTTTTCAAAAAGCTTCTTCTCTTCGGGGTCAAGTTGTATCAGCAGCGTGAGCAGTTCTCCCATGTGCTGTTTCTCTTCATCGCGTATGTCTCTCAGGACACTCTTCGCAAGAACGTTGTCGGTAGCCTCTGCATGCGAGTCGTAGAGGTATATCGCCTCGAGTTCGCCTGCGATATCCAGCCTTATCGCCTGGGCAAGTTCCTGGTCTGTCATCTTCCTTTCCACGTTACCTACGAACGGATCGGCAAAACTTGGCATTTATAAACCACCGTTTTCTGATATTTCTTGTATGTAGAAATATGTATCTGTTCTGGATTAGAAAAAAGACCATTGATCAGAGATCATTGTTTTCGGTTGATATTAATGGCCCTGTCCGCGTCCCCATAATACGGACATATATATTTCTCGACCCAAGGGATCTCGGACGGGTTCTTAAGGATGTTCATTTTGCTATCATTCTTTGAGAACACCAGAATCGGAGCCTTTCCGCTGTTATCAAAAACTTTTATGGCATCCGCAATTTCGATGTAATCTTTCAGATAATTCATCGTCCGTTCATATCTGGAGAATACTTTTGAACGCTCGACATCGTGCCCTCCTCTTTCAACCCTTTTTTGAATCCTCTGATAACACATCTCTGCACTTTCCAACGATATGAACAAAATATCTATCACATATCCCTTCGTCGCAGCCTTTTTTACGAAATCGATTTTTTCTTGTGTGGATCCCACCGTTTCAAATCCAAACGTTATTCTGTGTTCAAGCAGGCTGTCCCTTAAGATTTCACACTGTTTCATGGCAAAAATATATTTTTCACAGTAGTCTTCAATATCCGAAACACTCTTAGCATAATTATCTGGGTTGATTATATTCTCTTCATAATTCTTGGCGATGCCTGTGGATGTAGCTATTGAAGATTTTCCGGAACCATTCGGTCCAACAATGACCAACAATCTCGGATTTGACAACCAATCACTCTTTCTTTTTATCGCAGACTCTCTTCTTCTTTAAATCAGACGATGGAACTGGGTCGTATTTAGACCTGTAGTAGAAGTCAGAATTCTCTCCGACCTTCGACATTTTCTTCTGGAACTCCTTTGACATGATGTAAGATTCCATGCTGATCCCCGTGGAGAAATAAGTCTTACTTTTATTTAAGGTGTTTGTAAAGATTGATTTTTTGACTCTGATGCTTATAATACCAGGTCGCCAGCAGTAACGGCATAAAATAAATAAGCAATGTCTGCATAGGGTGCCGTGACCATTGATAGCACACGTCACGAGTGATCCCAATGAATTACTGGAACAAGAAGATCGAGACGATGCCCCGCAAGGACATAGAGGCATTCCAGCTTAAGAGCCTGAAGAAACTCGTTTCCACCCTATACTCATCATCGCCGTTCTACAGTGCCAAGATGAAAGAGATCGGCGTCAGGCCCGATGACATAAAGGTACTGGATGACATTTCGAAACTTCCGACGATGAAGAAGACAGATCTCAGGGACAACTACCCGGACAAGCTCATAATGAGGCCGCAGTCCGAGATCATAAGATATCACGTATCATCCGGGACCACGGGGAAACCGACTATCGTAGGATACACCAAGAATGACATTGAGAATTGGTCAGAATCGCTCGCAAGGGCGTTCACGTCCTCCGGTCTGGGAGAGAACGACATCATACAGATAAGCAACGGATACGGTCTGTTCACCGGAGGCCTGGGGAAGCATTACGGTGCGGAGAAGATCGGAGCCACGGTCATCCCGGCCAGCACAGGGAACACGTCGCGTCAGATAGAGCTGATTACCGATCTCCCGGTCACCGCCATCGCGTGCACGCCGTCGTATATGTTCCATATAGCCGACGAATGCGAGAAAAAAGGGATCGATATACGCAGGGATACTAAGCTCAGGGTTGGGATACTGGGTGCCGAACCGTGGTCGGAGAGTATGAGGAGGAAGATCCAGGACAGGACAGGGATCCGGGCACAGAACTGTTACGGTGCCAGTGAACTCTCGGGGCCGATGTTCACCGAATGCACGGAACAGAAGGGGATACACGTCTGGGGCGATCTCTGTCTGATGGAGATACTCGACGAGAACGGTGAACGTTGCGCGGACGGAGAGCGCGGGGAGATGGTGGTGACGATGCTTCAGAAGGAGGCGTTCCCGTTAATACGTTACAGAATAGGCGACATAAGTTCGCTGGAATGGGAGAAGTGCGCCTGCGGCCGTACACACCCGAGACTTCAGAGACTGTCGGGACGGACCGACGATATGCTCATCGTTAGAGGAATAAACGTGTTCCCGTCCCAGGTAGAGGACGTCATCGGCGAGATGGACTTCCTCAGTCCGTTCTATCATATAACACTTGATTCCACCAATTATACTGACCGGATGGTCCTGGAGGTGGAACTCAACGAAGAGGCCCTGACCGACGACACGACCGTACTTAACAAGATGTCCAGAAGACTGGATCAGAGAATGAAGGACGTCCTCAATATTAAAGTAGAAATAAAAATGGCACTTCCCGGAGAACTCAAACGTTTCGAAGGGAAGGCGAAGCACGTGACCGACAACCGCTCATATGAGTGATGTCAGCAGGTCAGGATACCGTGCGGTCAGGACGGCCGCGTTCCGTTCAAAAAATAAAATGAGTTTTATATTAATCGATTATTAACCTTGTTTAAGCATCCGACCGAACAATGAATATATATGATATAGAACCAATACGTAACAATCAAGTTACGGTCTGGAAGAATATAAATCGGCGTCTACGGGGGATACAAATGAATAAAAAAAGAATCTTGTTACCGCTGATCGCGGTTCTGACGGTGTTTTTAGTCTCTTCAATATCTCTAGTACTCGAACAGAACACGCATAATCTCAGAGGTGAGACCCTCACGCCATCCAGTGTCAGCGGCACTATGTACTATACAGACTATCTGGGCCTTCCTCGCCCATTCATCGGTGCCGAAATAACGTACACGACAAGCGGAGTATCCCAGACCGTCTATACGAGTAATCAAGGAACATTCTCAATAAGTTCCGATGACGTGATCACGATAACCGGCGTTTATAATAAGCCGGGTTTCAAAACAACAGAGACACTTCCGATGTCTTTCAATACTTTGAGCAATCATCATGATTTCGAGTTGCAGTCTGATGGGACGATGTTCAATGTAACAGGCAACTTCGTGGGTAACAACGGTAATGGCATATCTGGAGCATCGGTGGCGTACACGGTCAACGGTGTTCAGCAGACACCGGCGAGGACGGACACAAACGGGAACTATACTATAACTGCGGCATCCGGGTCCGTTGTCCAGATAACGTCCGTGACATCAGGTAGCACGGTTGCCAACGAAATTATGCCATGGTTCGGCGATTTCATGGATCGTAATGGGTATGTACATAACTTCACAGCGTCGAACAAACCGTTGCAGATAAATGGCACAGTCACTGATTTTGACAACCCGGGTCAGCCGATACCGGGTGCGGTCGTAGAATACACGATCAACGGAGGGCTGAAGTATTATGCCATGACCGACCCATCCGGGAAGTACACTATAGCTGCGCCGCCCAGCGCAAAGTTAGTCATAACTAACATCACAAAGTCTGGATATTATATTTGGCCGTCCAATCAGGTTCCGACGGCCTCAACGAACGTCTATTCCGGTCTGACCTACGATTTCACGATGCGCGCAGAAGCCCCAGTATACAGGCTCACGCCTCTGCCGCCCACACCAGCAGGGGCCGGGTACATTGAAAAATCCTTGGATAACGGGGTCTCGTGGACCCTGTTGACAGTGAATGACGAATTCCAATTCAACGATAAGGTAATGGTGCGGGCCGTCGCGAATGCCGGTTACGTATTCTCATCATGGACCGGAGTGCCGTTCCTCTCCAACCCGTTCACGATCTATGTGGACAACAATTACAACATAGGTGCGATATACTACAAGAACGGCGTCGACACGGTCTATACACTTACCCCAGGAGCGATAACCGGTAACGGATCGATAACCATAAGCATAAACGGAGGCATAGCAAAACCATTCGATACGGCGGTCACGCTTGTAGAAGGTACGCCGGTGGCATTCACTGCTACCCCAGACTCAGGATATGCGTTCTCATACTGGACAGGCATTGCCGCGACATCCAGCCTATGCACGTTCACTGTGGACAGCAGCCGCACCATCGGTTCCGTGTTCGATCTGGCTGGCCCCACATACACGCTCACTCCCGGAACGATAACTGGCGGAACGATAAACATAAGCATAGCTGGTGGTCCCGCGACACCGTTAAATGCACCGGTCACGCTTGCGGAAGGTACGCAGGTTACATTGACCGCCGTTGCAGACAGCGGAAACGTGTTCTCGTATTGGACGGGATTACCGACACTCACCAACCCATATACGTTCAGCCTCGATACAAACTACACCGTAGGTGCAGTGTTCTCATCCAGCACATCGGCACTCTGCGCAATTGTGCCGGGTGCGATAACCGGGAGCGGTTCAATAAGCATAAGCATCGGCAACAGCGGTATGGATGTACCGCTGACGTCACCTGGATACAATATACCTGTGGGAACTCCAATCACATTGACCGCGACGGCCGGCCCGGGCTATACGTTCTCATACTGGACCGGACTACCGACGTTAGCGGAAACATATACATTCAACATCGATAAGGATTACACGGTCGGCGCAGCGTTCTACCAGGCCGGTGCGGGAAACACATACACGCTCACTTCTGGAACGATAACCGGTAACGGTTCAATAAAGATAAGCATAGCGGGTGGCCCCGCGACGCTGTTCAATCTGCCGGTCATCGTTGTCGGAGGTACACAGGTAAAAATGCAGGCCGTCGAAGATACCAGCTACGTGTTCTCAGTGTGGACCGGTGGCATATCCGGGAACAATAATCCGTACACACTGAATGTTGATATGAACTACACTATCGGCGCAGACTTTGTATCTGCGAGCGGCGGTGTGATACTGTTCCCCGGCGCTATAGTCGGAAACGGGTCAATAAATATAAGCATAGCTGGCGGCCCCGCGGCACCGTTCACTGCACAGGTCCCGCTTGCGGAAGGTACGCAGGTGACATTGACCGCCGTTGACGGAAGCGATACGTTCTCCTACTGGACCGGGATCGCGGCACTCGGCTCTTCGTACGAATTCAACATCGACGGCAACTACACTGTGGGCGCAGTGTTCTACAGCGG
>Ga0123357_10001950_pt1 | contig 22521 bp, 11 predicted proteins | sample TergutEmb28metaG_FD_89873 | JGI IMG/M metagenome (GOLD analysis project Ga0123357, IMG submission 89873) | Embiratermes neotenicus P4 segment gut microbial communities from Petit-Saut dam, French Guiana - Emb289 P4 | ecosystem: Host-associated > Arthropoda: Insects > Digestive system > Gut ... | reverse complement strand
TCTCAAAATTGCCGTTCATCTGCTCCGTGATGGTGGCCGAATCCGCCACCAGCACGTCGGCCCCAAGGGGCGTCTCGACTCGAATCAGACGATCGGTTTGAAGTAAATCAAAATTGGGGGGGGGGTACTTCCAACGTCCATAAATGGAGTTCCCTGGGTCCAGAACACGGCAACAATCGCCCCGGGAATTACAGGGCGGCAGTCACACCAATAAACGGATGACTGAAATATCAATCACTTGCGCATTTTTGCCTACACATTATGGTCGAATTTTGGCAAAGCCGCAACGATGCGAATTAAATATTTGATTCGGGATTCTGCACCTCTAAAGTCACAACGGGAACCTGACGTGCTGTGCCGATTGGCTGGCTTTTTCCTGATGCGCGATCTGTTGCCGTCGAACAACCATCACGGTCTGTACGGCCATATCTGAGCACGACCAACCTTTGCCGATACCCTTGGCCACAGATCGACGGTCTCCGTGCAACCACGAAACACCGAGACGCCTTCAATCTTCAATCCACGCGCCTTATCGTCGTTCTTTCTCAATCAGCCCCGTTTCCTGGTAGTGTGAAATGACCCGCATTGGAATCCTTCTTGCGTTGTTGTCGGCTCTGCTGTTTGGCGCGAGCACGTCCTTTGTCAAACTGCTTCTCGGTTCGGTCAGCCCGTGGATGATGGCGGGCCTGCTCTATGTCGGCTCCGGCATCGGGCTTGCCGTGCTTCAGCTGGTGTGGCGCGCGCTGCAACGCCCGGCGCCTGAGGCCCCCTTGCGCGCAGGCGATATTCCCTGGCTGGCACTGGTGATCCTGTCCGGCGGCCTGGCAGGGCCTTTGCTGCTGATGTTCGGTCTGGCGCAGACCAACGCCGCCACCACATCGCTGCTTCTCAACCTCGAAGGTCTTGCGACCATGGCGATTGCATGGATCGTGTTTCACGAAAACGTCAACCTGAGGCTTCTCATCGGTGCCTTCGCCATTCTGGGCGGTGCGCTCCTCTTGTCCTGGCAGGGACAGGCCTCGGCATCCTGGGGCGCCGTGCTCATCACCGGCGCCTGTCTGTGCTGGGGCATCGACAACAATCTCACCCGCAAGCTGTCCGCCGTCGACCCCCTCCAGCTCACCATGATCAAGGGGCTGGCCGCGGGAACCATCAATCTCGTCATTGCCGCCTTCTCCGCTGGCACACTTCCCCCAATTGGGGCCGTGCCCGCTGCGCTTGGGATCGGCTTTCTCGGCTACGGCGTCAGCCTTGCCGCCTTCACCCTCGCTCTGCGCCATCTCGGGGCCGCACGGACGGGAGCCTATTTTTCTCTCGCCCCGTTTGTCGGCGCCGCGCTTGCTGTCCTCCTGCTGCATGAGCCGCTGTCGATGACGCTGGTGATCGCGGGCACCCTGATGGGGATCGGGCTGTGGCTGCATCTGTCCGAGAGCCACGATCATCCGCATCTGCATGAGGCGATGGAACATGAACATCGCCATCACCACGACGAGCACCATCAGCACGAACATGGAGCGGACGCACCGCCGGGTTCGATGCACAGCCACCGGCACCGGCATACCGAGCTTCTTCATCGCCACCCGCATTATCCGGACCTGCACCACCGCCATGATCACGACCATGATCACGACCATGATCACGACCACCGCCATGCCGGTACGGAGGTGAGCGCAAAACCCGGGAAACCCTGAAAGCGGGATGCTACTCGATGTCAGGCACCACACACCGGACCGCCCGGACCGCACAGCAGGCCCCATCCCGTGACGCCGCCTCCACCAGCCAGACAGAATGAGGGTGACCCGATCCACCTCAAGTTGCGGGCGAGGCGGGTGGCTTTCGACGCCTTGAGAGCCGGATTTCTCCTCCGTGATTTCGGGGACCTGTCCACAGCCGTCCGCGATCTTCCCGGAACCGCTGCCGGGGGAACCCGAGGGAACCCGAGGGGAACATTGACGCAGGTTGTGAATCAGGCTGTTCTGGCACCACCAGCGATGGTTCGCTGTTTCCGAGTCGGAACACTCCGCAAGCGCTTGAGGCCAGAACGTGATCAAGGCTGCCGACATGTTAATCGCGCGACGTGCCGATACGCGTGCCCGCGCCGATTTTGCCACCTGGAAGATGATGGCCCAGCTCAACGGCAGCGGCGACCTGCCGCCTGAGGCATTGGAATCACTGGCCTATTACCACAGGCTGCGGGAGAAAATGAGCGAGGCGGAGGCCAGCGAGGCGGCCATCGCCAAGGTCTACAGGATCTATTATTCCGCCATGGGAGGTGGTGGTACCCCGCCCAATGTGCCGGCACGAAGCGACGGCGACATCAGCGTGATCGGCGTGATGGACAATGTGACAGAGTTCCGGCGGCCGCCACCGCGGCCAAAGACCGGGCTACGCCAGCGATCCTTCGCCGACACCGCCCGACAGCCGCTGCCGGCATTCCTGATTTTCATCTGCCTGGCCGCGATCTATGTCGTCTACCGCACCTACTGGCGCTGATGTCTGAAAGCATGCACTGCGCCACCTGCGACCGCGAAAACCCTGAAATCCAGCGCCCTCAAGTCCTGTCCATCCGGTCCTGACGGTCTGGTTCTGGCCGTCAGCCCTCAGTTGCTGGGCCGAAACACCACCGGCAGGTTGAAACTATATTCGTCCTGGGTGAAGGAGACCGGGGGCGCGGGAACCGGATCCGAGCGGCGCACCATGGCCAGAGCCGCCTCGTCGAAGGCCGGTTCCCCACTGGATTTCACCACCTCGACGCTGATCACATTGCCGCGACGATTGAGCACCAGGTGGACCCCGACCGTGACCACCCGCCTGTCTTTCTTCCCGTTGGGATAGCGCAGATGTTGTGACAGATAGGCGCTGATCTTCCTGCCCCAGGCAGCGGTGAGCTTGAGATCGTCCTTGCCGAGGCCGGGATTCGACGCTTTCACCTTGTCCGCCAGCTTCGGAACCTCCATTGCCCGGGGCGCGCTGTCGGCCGCACTGGGCATCTCCAGCGTCGGCTTCTCCTCAGGCTTTTTCTCTTCCGGGGCAGCCACCTGATCCGCCTCGTCTGACTTTTCTGGAACAGCCTCGGGTGGGTCCTCCCTGTGCTCCGGCTGGGCCCGCGATTCCTCAGAGGCCTGGCTTTCAGGGCCTTCGGGCATGTTGAGATTCGGCACGTCGGGGGACGCCAGTTCAACCGCGAATTCGGCGCCGGCGCGTCCCAGGCCCTCCCCCTCGTCACGATCGCTCAGAAACCATGCTGCCAGCGCCACGCCGCCGATATGGAGGCTCGCCGCCACCACAGCGGCGCCAACCCACAGCGCGCCCCGGGGCCAGACCCGGTGCTGAGACGCCAACCCGGTGGTGGACTGGTTCATGACGGCGCCTCGAGCGCCACCAGCTTGACCCGGGTATAGCCGCCCGAGCGCAGGAGTTCCATCACCGCCATGAGTTCGCCATAGGGCACGCTGCGATCGGCGCGGAGAAACACATATCGCTCCCTGCTCATATCTGCGAGGGCATCCAGCGCGCTGACCAGGCTGGCGCGTTTGACCGCGGTTTCGCCGATCGCGAGCGACAGATCCGACCGGATGCTGACATAGGTCGGCTTGTCAGGCCTCTTCTGCGGGGTGGCGCCGGAGGACGGCAGATCCACCGGCAGATCCACGGTGGAAAGCGGGGCCGCGACCATGAAGATGATCAGCAGCACCAGCATGACATCTATGAAAGGCGTGACGTTGATTTCATGGGCCTCGGAGAAATCCGCGTCATCGTCAAAGTGATTGTCCGCGATCGAGATCGCCATCGCCTACTCCACCGCCCGTCCCTGCACCGCCTGTCCGCGATCAAGATCGCGCGACAGGAACCGTGCCGTCACCCCGGATGCCTGGTTGACCAGTTCGAGATAGCCCTTCGTGCTCCGCGCGAAGTGATTATAGATGATGACGGCGGGAATCGCCGCGACCAGGCCGATCGCAGTGGCCTGCAGGGCCTCCGCAATCCCCGGCGCCACCACGGCAAGATTGGTGGTCTGCGATTTCGAGATGCCGATGAAACTGTTCATGATGCCCCACACCGTCCCGAACAGACCGACAAAGGGCGATGTCGCTCCGATTGTGGCCAGAGCCCCCATGCCGGTACGGATACGGCTGGCTTCGGCGCGTGCGATCTCGCCGAAATGGGAGGCGGCCCGTTCCTTGATACCGGCCTCACTGCTCAATTCCGCCGACAGCCGCATCTCTCTGAGCGCCGCGCCAAGGAGCGCGGGCAGCACTCCGCCGCCGGCACCGAGCGCAACCCTGGCGTCGGCAAGAGAGGCGGCCTCCGCGATGCTTTTCAGAGCCTGACGCAGGCGGCGCCGCACCACCGACAGCTCGATCGATTTGGCAATAAAGATGGTCCAGGTCGCCAGCGAGGCCAGAGCGAGACCGAGCATCACCGCCTGCACCACAATGTCGGCGGACAGGAACATTGACCAGGGTGACAATTCCTTCATCACCATGGCGGATTTTGCCGGTCGGGCCTCTCCCTCCACATAAGGCAGATGCGGCGCCACGGGTCCTGCCGCCTCCGCGCCCGATACCGGAACTGCCGGGGCGGGCGCTTGCGGTGTCTGGGCTTGCGGCACTGTAACGGCCGGGGCCGGCGGCGCCACAACCGGGGCGTGGGCCTGTGGCACCACGTCGGACACCGGCTGCACGGCCTGTGGAACCGGCTGCCCCCCAATGGGGGTCCCGGCCTGCTGCGCTGCCAGCATTGCCGGAAACAGCAGCGCAAACATCACGACGGCACCGGCCACCCCACCCGCCCTGACGCGGAATAACGAGTTCATACCTATAACTCCACGAAAATGACAGTTAAGGAACATCACTGCGCCATGTCACGATTGCGCCCACCGCCCGCATCGGGATGCGACACCCGATCTGGTGTTAACGGCACTATCCTTCATCAGCCCGCCAGGATCATAAGATCAGCCCCTACCATGGTCCCGAGGTGGAAAGAAAGGCGCCAGAGACGGATCCGGGATCAACCCTCCCGCCGATGCGCCGCGGAACCCCCGATCACAGCTAAAGCTTTCCGATTGTTTAGGATCCCCAAACCTCCCTGTTGTTTACAGTGCAACTTGGCCTGTATTATAGAGGCCGCAGATATTATGAGAGGCTGGCGCGGGCAACAGCGCCTCGACGCCATAAAACACGAAGCCAGAAAATGATAAGATCACGGTCCCTCCTGGTCTGGGGGGTAGGTATCGCAATTGTGGCCGGGTTCGGGTATGTCGGCTGGCAACGCTATTCCGCCCGAAATGCTGCGCCAGTCGCTGCCACGCCCAGTATTCCAGTGAGCGTGGCCAAGGTCGAAAAGGTCGATTTTCCGGTGTTTCTGACCGGGCTCGGCACCGTCCAGGGTTTCAATACCGTACAGCTGCGCACACGGGTCGACGGTCAGATCGACAAGGTCGCCTTCACCGAGGGACAGATTGTCCGCCAGGGCGACCTCCTGGTCGAAATCGACCCCCGCCCCTATCGGGCCGCGCTCGATCAGGCACTGGCGAAGAAAGTCCAGGATGAGGCCAATCTCGCCAACGCCAATCTCGACCTGCAGCGCTATACCAGGCTCGGCGAATTCGCCACCCGCCAGCAGACCGACACCCAGCGCTCCACGGTGGCACAGCTGACGGCCCAGATTGCCGCCGATCAGGCCGCAATCGACAATGCCCGAACCCAGCTCGACTACACCCAGGTCAAGGCCCCGATCAGCGGTGTCGCGGGGCTGCGTCAGGTCGATATCGGCAACATCGTCAATGCGTCAGGTCAGTCCCCGGTGGTCACGATCGCCCAGATCGAGCCGATCGCGGTGATCTTCACTGCACCTGAGAACCAGCTTGCCGACATCAACAAGGCACAGGCCATCGCCCCGCTCAAGGTCCTGGCCCTGACCACCGATGGGGCGCGGACGCTCGCCGAGGGCAAACTTTTCGTCATCAACAACCAGGTCGACACCACGAGCGGCACGGTCCGCCTCAAGGCGGTGTTTGAAAACAGGGATCACGCCCTGTGGCCGGGCCAGTCGGTATCAACCCGCCTGCTGGCAGGCACGATCATGGACGCCATCGTTATTCCCGATGTCGCCGTCCAGCGTTCGACCAGCGGCCTTTATGTCTATGTCGTCAATGCCGACAATCAGGCCGAATTGCGCCCGATCAAGGTGCGCTATTCCATTGATGGACGCTCGGTGATCAGCGAGGGGCTTGATCCCGGACAAACCGTCATCACCGGCGGTCAGTTCAGAGTGCAGCGCGGCAGTCTGGTCGCAGCATCCAATTCAACCCCGAACAAGGTCCAGCCAGAATGATGGGCGGAGGCATTTCGGCACCCTTCATTCGCTACCCCATCGGCACTTCGCTGTTGATGGCAGGCATCCTCTTCATCGGGCTGGTGGCCTACCCCCTGCTCCCGGTTGCCCCCCTGCCCCAGATCGATTTTCCGACCATCCAGATCACGGCGAACCTGCCGGGCGGCAGCCCGGAGACCATGGCGTCCTCGGTGGCACAGCCCCTGGAGCGCCAGTTCGCCCAGATTCCGGGCGTGTCGCAGATGACATCGACCAGTTATCTCGGCACCGCCTCGGTCACCATCCAGTTCGACCTCAATCGCAGCATCGACGGCGCCGCCAACGACGTCCAGGCTGCCATCAATGCCGCCAGCGGCCAGCTGCCCAAAGACCTGCCGTCGCCGCCGACCTTCCGCAAGGTCAATCCGGCCGATGCGCCGATCCTGATCCTCTCGGCAACCTCCGATTCGCTGCCGCTGACCACCGTCAGTGACGCCGTCGACGCCGGGCTGGCCCAGCAGATCAGCCAGATCTCCGGCGTTGCCCAGGTCATCATCGGCGGTCAGCAGAAACCCTCGATCCGGGTCCAGGTCGACCCGGCCAGACTGGCGGCCAAAGGCCTGTCGCTTGAGGATGTGCGCAACCAGATCGCGATCACCACCGTCGACAGCCCCAAGGGCAATATCGACGGCGAAAAGAATGCCTTCACGATCTACGCCAACGATCAGCTGATCCATTCCGATGACTGGAACGACGTCATCATCGCCTGGCGCAACGGCGCCCCGGTGCGCATCCGCGATATCGGCCAGGCGGTGACCGGCCCCGAAGACGCCAAACAGGCGGCCTGGGCCAACAACCAGCGCGGCGTTTTCCTGGTTGTGTTCAAACAGCCTGGCGCCAACGTCATTGATACCGTCGACAAGATCCGGGCCACCATGCCGCGACTGCTGGCCGGGATCTCGCCGTCGATCAAGGTCCTGGTCATGGGTGACCGCACCGAGACCATCCGGGCCGCGGTCGAAGACGTGCAGTTCACTCTGCTGATCACCATCCTGCTCGTGGTCATGGTGATCTTCGTGTTCCTGCGCAGTTTCTGGGCCACCGTGATCCCCACCGTCACCGTGCCACTGGCCCTGCTCGGGTCCTGTGCGCTGATGTGGATGGTCGGTTACACCCTCGACAACCTGTCTTTGATGGCACTGACCATCGCGGTCGGTTTCGTGGTCGACGACGCCATCGTCATGCTCGAGAACATCACCCGCTATATCGAAGAGGGCGAAGCCCCCCTTGCCGCAGCCTACAAGGGCGCTTCCGAAATCGGCTTCACCATCGTGTCAATCAGCCTGTCGCTGGTCGCGGTGCTGATCCCGCTGCTGCTGATGGGCGGCATCATCGGGCGCCTGTTCCGCGAGTTCGCGGTGGTGCTGGCGATGACCATTTTCATCTCGATGCTGGTCTCCCTGACCCTGACCCCGATGATGGCCTCGCGCTTCCTGCGCCCCCATGGCGGGGTCCGGCATGGCCGCATCTATCAGTGGAGCGAGCGCGGCTTCGACGGCTTACTGCGCGGCTATACCGCGATGCTCGACCTGGCGCTGCAGTGGAAGGGCGTCACGCTCATCATTTTCTTCGCCACCCTGTTCCTGTCGGTCGGCCTCTTCATCAGGATTCCCAAGGGCTTCTTTCCCCAGCAGGACAACGGCCTGATCTTCGCCACCTCGGAGGCCTCCCAGGACATCTCCTTTGCCGAGATGAAGAAGAAACAGGAAGAACTCGGCCGCATCGTCTCAGCCGATCCGGCTATCGCCACGGTGGCGATGGCGATCGGCGGTGCCGGCAGGTCCGGCAATAACGGCATGCTCTTTATCACCCTGAAACCGCGCAGCCAGCGCACGGCGCTGGCCCCCGAAATCATCGCCCGGCTGCTTCCCCAGCTCGAAAAAGTCGAAGGCGCCCGGCTCTTCATGCAGGCGATGCAGGATGTGCGGCTTGGCGGGCGGCCGACCCGTACCCAGTTCGAATTCACCCTCCAGGACTCCGATCTCGACGAACTCAACACCTGGGCACCGAAAATCCTGGCCAAAATGCGGACGCTGCCCCAATTGCGCGACGTTGCCACCGACCAGCAGACCGAGGGCACCACGCTCCAGCTTAAGATCAACCGCGAAAAAGCCTCCCGTTTCGGCATCCAGCCCCAGCTGATCGACGACACCCTCTATGACGCCTTCGGTCAGCGCCAGGTCACGCAGTATTTCACCCAGGTCAACACCTATCGCGTCATCCTGGAGATCCTGCCGGAGATGCAGGGCAGTCTCGACAGTCTCAACAAGCTCTACATCACCTCACCGCTCACCGGCGACCAGGTGCCGCTGTCGACCTTCGCGACCTGGACCACCGATCCGGTGCGCCCGCTGTCGATCAGCCACCAGGGCCAGTTCCCGGCGATCACCATCAGCTTCAACCTCGCCCAGGGGGTCGCGCTCGGCGTCGCTACCGCCGCGGTGGAACAAGCCATGGCCGAGATCGGTGCGCCCCCCACGCTCAATTCAAGCTTCCAGGGTACCGCCCAGGCCTTCCAGCAATCGCTGGGCTCGGTGCCGCTCCTGATTCTGGCGGCGCTGGTCGTGGTCTACCTGATCCTCGGCATCCTCTACGAAAGCTACATCCACCCGATCACGATTCTGTCGACGCTGCCCTCCGCGGGCGTCGGCGCACTGGCGATCCTGATGATGTTCGGCTTCGATTTCAGCCTGATCGCGCTGATCGGTATTATCCTCCTGATCGGTATCGTGAAAAAGAACGGTATCATGATGGTCGACTTTGCCATCGCGGCCGAGCGCGACGAGGGCAAGACCCCCGAGCAGTCGATTCGCCAGGCCGCCCTGCTGCGCTTCCGGCCGATCATGATGACCACCATGGCAGCACTTCTGGGCGGTGTGCCCCTGATGCTCGGAACCGGCACCGGATCGGAAATCCGCCAGCCTCTGGGCTATGCCATGGTCGGTGGCCTGTTGGTAAGTCAGGCTTTGACCCTGTTTACGACCCCCGTGGTCTATCTCTATCTTGACAGACTCTCGAACATGTTTTCGAGCTGGAGCCACTCCGCTGGCGGCGACGAGCACGAAATCAGTGACGGTAACTCGGTCAAGGAAGCCGCCGAGTAGTTTTCCTCTCACCCAAGGACGATTTTGGTTCCATGTACATCCGATCCAGACTGTTGATCATCCTCGCAGCAACCGCGCTCCTGACGGGCGCGGCCCAGGCGCAATTCGGCAAGAAACAGACCAGCCCGGCACCCGCGCCGGCGCCGGCGCCGGCGGCCCAACCGGAGCAATCCGACGCCCCTCCTCCCCAGGGCCAATGGACGGTGCAGTGCGTCAGCCAGGGTCGTACGGCGCCGATTGAATGTGCCATGGAGCAGAGTGCGGTGCTCGCCAAGACAGGGCAGCTGGTGATCCAGGTCGGGGTGCGCGTTCCCGCCGACACCCGCCAGCCGGCCGTGCTGCTCCACCTCCCGCTCGGGCTCAACCTGCCCAACGGCACCAAAATTCAGGTCGACGAGGGCAAAGCCTTTGATGTGCCGGTGCAGACCTGCGAAAACCGCGGCTGCTTCGCCACCGCCCCCATTGCCCCCGAACTGCTGGCGGCACTCAAGGCCGGCAAACAGGTGAAGGTCGGCTTCCAGAACATGGCCAAGGAACAGATCACAATTCCGATGCAGCTCAACGACTTCGCTGCGGCCTTTGAAAAAATCAAATAAGGCCGCGCGTCGACCTGGCGCCTGACCCTGGCAACACGCCGCCCTCGGAGATCTGAAACCGGGGGCGGCGTGTTGCGTTTTCTGGGAAAGCCAGTGATCGACACGCTTCACCGATGACCGTCTGTCGTGTGCGGGGATTTTCCTGCTCGAGGTTTTGGCGATTTTTCGCGAAAATGTCGCGCCGTGAACCGCTATGTCAATTCGGCCGATCTGCCCGGCCACGGGCCGCACGGCAAGTGACTTGTGAAACGGGCTGACTGCCGACCAGCCGCGCGAATGACCTGCACGGAAGGTTTGCAGTTCTTCGATTCGGGCACGCTCCCGGGCGCGTCGCGGGTGGTTTGACGATGGCCGCCTTGATCGTGGCAGGTTAGGATCACGGCAAGGCTGTTTGCCCCCCGCTGTTTCCTCCATCATCAGGCATCAAGCCAGCGTCGCAGGAGCTTCCTGCCCGCTCAGGGACTCTGCCGATTTGCCGCTCCACAGGAATGCAAAACCGTGCCACAACCGTGCATCAAGGCGCAATCTGGCATTGACGTGCCCTATCCGACTCCCCGCTGACGCCTGAGGTCAGACCAGCCAATCTCCCCCCCGCTCCCCGGCATCGACATCAAAGGCGACAAAGCACAGAACATTGCAAAGCAGGGTCGCCCCCGAGTGGCGCGATTTCTGCACCACTCGGGTAACCCCGCGGGCTGCGATTGCTCCACTCAGGGCCGCATCGAGCCCGTATCAAGGTACCTCTGGTGCCAGCTCAGCGCCTCGTTCAGCAGATGCGGCGTGTGCTGGCCACTGGCGCCGGCGCGCGCACGTTCCAGGTAGTCCTTCAGCATCGGTCGGTAGCTGGGGTGCGCACAGCGGTCGATGACACGCTCGGCGCGCTGCTGCGGGGCCAGGCCGCGCAGATCGGTCAGGCCCTGTTCCGTGACGATCACGCCAACGTCATGCTCGGTGTGATCGACGTGCGAGACCATCGGCACGACGCAGGAGATGGCGCCATCCTTGGCTACCGAAGGCGTCATGAAGATCGACAAATAGGCGTTGCGGGCAAAGTCGCCCGAGCCGCCGATGCCGTTCATGATGGCGCTGCCCATCAGGTGCGTGCTGTTGATGTTGCCATACATGTCGACCTCGATCGCCGCGTTCATCGCGATCAGGCCCAGGCGACGAATGATTTCCGGGTGGTTGCTGATCTCTTGCGGGCGCAGCACCACGCGGCTCTTGAACTCTTCAATGTGCTCGTTGAAGTAGCGCGAGGCATCCGGGCTGAGCGACAAGGCGGTTGCCGAGGCGAAGCTCATCTTTCCGCTTCTGAGCATCTCCAGCATGCCGTCCTGCAGCACTTCGGTGTAAGCTGTCAGATTGTCAAACGGCCCGACGTTGAGCCCCGCCATCACCGCGTTGGCGATGTTGCCGACACCAGACTGCAACGGCAGGAGTTCCTTGGGCAGGCGCCCATGCTTCATCTCGTACTGCAGAAAATCGATCAGGTGGCCCGCGATGGCCTTGGAGTTTTCATCCGCCGGCGAGAACGGGCTGTTGCGGTCCGGCGCGTTGGTCTCCACCACCGCGATCACCTTGTTCGGATCGCAGCGCATATACATCTCACCGATGCGCTGGCCCGGCGCAGTGATCGGAATCGGCAGACGGTGCGGCGGAATGGCGGTACCGTAGTAGATATCGTGCATACCCTCCAGGGTGAGGGGCTGCCAGCTGTTGACTTCCAGAATGATATGGTCGGCCTCGTCGATCCAGGTCTTGTTATTGCCCACCGAAGTGCTGCAAATCAGGCGACCATCGGGCAGCACGCCGGCGACCTCGATCACAGCTACGTTCAGATGGCCCAGGAAACCGAACCACACGAACTGCGCCACGTGCGACAGATGAATGTCGACATACTGCATGTGGCCGGAATTGATCTTGGAGCGCACCGTGGGGTCACTCTGGTAAGGCAGGCGCATGTCGATGCCATCGACCTTGGCCAGTGCGCCGTCCAGCTCGGGCGCGGTGGAGGCACCCGTCCACAGGCCGATGCGAAACGGCTTCCCTGCCGCGTGCGCCGCCTCAATGTGGCGGGCCAGAGCCAGCGGCACCGCCTTGGGATAGCCGGAGCCGGTGAAACCGCTCATGCCGACATTCCAGTCGGGCTGAACCATGGCCGCAGCAGCCTCGGCGGACACAATCTTGCGACGCAGTCCCTCATGGGCAATACGGTCGGTGACAGTAGACACGCAGCTCTCTCCTCAAAGTGGAATCTAAAGAAAACATCCGCAAATGGTGGCACCCATTGCGACGATTCCCCCCCGAAGAGTTATGGCAACCCCGGATTCAAATCATTTGCGATTTGTCGTCTGGTAATTCCGACCAAATCGCCCAGGCATTTTTAGATCCGCTTGTTCCGATTTCGTCCCACGCGGATGCCTTCTGTTTGGCGGTCTTCTGCCATCAATGGATTGACCGGGTCAATGTGAAAGTGAACGGCACAGGCAGCATCTCCACCTGCGACCAAAGGAGTATTCGGATTGGGTGTCCCGGCGTGCTGCACCGCAGCACAGTCTTTGCCGACACCTCAATACCGACTGTTCCCGCCCGCTCCCGCTCGGCACCATTGCGACTGGGTGCCCAACGCCCCTGGCCAAATCGCAGATCCGCTTCAGACCATCACCCGGATTTTCTCCGATCCATTGAGTTCGGATCATCGGTGCCGGTGGCACTCCTGTGCAAGGGTTGCGCCTCAAGTGCGGCACAGGATGACGCAGTGCACAAGACCGGGCGTGAAGGGGGCGAGAGAGGCGAAGAGAAATGCCCCCAAGCAGGCTTTTGACAGCTGCACAGAATATTCCCGACAACGCGCGGTCCGCGGCCGTCACCTGCTTTCGCAGTTTCCCTGAGGCCGGGCTGTTTCGGCAGGCGGGCGATGGCCTCGCAGATCGCTGCCTCCCGCAAGGCTGCCGGAATTCCCCGCCCACAGCACTGTCAGATTTCGATCCTGCGCATCCGTCCCTCACAATCGGCCACAGCTGCATTCCGCCCGGCCGCCTCATCGCCATCGCGGCCATCAAAGTGGTTGCTGCCGGACAGCCGCAGGCCGGCTTTCTTTCCGATCCGCAACAACACAAACAGCCCCGGAAGCGCCAGACAGACCCCGTGGGGATGACGAGGCTTCTCCCGCCACGCCAGTGCCCCTGACAGAGCGGAACCAATCGGGTCTGGTCGTGCCGGATGTGCTATGGCGTCACAACGCGGTGCGCAGGACGGCGTCCCCGCCGCATGTGAGAAAGCCCAGTCGCCTGTTGGCAGATTGTGATTCAACTCATCGCCACCGGTATGGCCTTAAAAACCGGCTCTTTTCCTGCACACGCATGTCCGGGCAGGATGAATGCAACGGACGGGAAGGTGAGGCCGTTCTGAGCGTGACAGCGAAGTTTCTGCGTATATCCGGAAGAACGTCTTTTGGCCCGAGTGCCTGGAAATGTATCGACTCGATTTCCGGGGGCTTTAAAGTAATCGTAACTGCCCATGTGGGGGAGCTTACACCTCCCGCATTCGGCTTGAACCCTGAGAAAACTGCCTTTGCGCAAACCAGGATGTCACTCTTTTTGCCGCGAAGCACCTCCATGATGAGACGCAGGGTGCGGGGCCGCGGCCTCCTCAACATCAAAAAGGGAGCATAGTCAGTCGTTCCAGAAATGGAACGTGGATAGAAACTGAAGAACAACAGAATACCCGAGTTGACCGACTGTCCTGATCGGATCGCCGCGCAGGACCGTTTCCGGCGCGGTACGCGATTCGATTGATCGGCTCCGCGCGGCAGCCTCGAACCGGATCGAGGCGGGGCGCCTTTCCCACCCTTGACAGCGGGGCTCAGGCGGTTGCCGCGAGCGTGCACGCACACCGGATTTCGCGGCGTCCACAACCCGCCGACGCCTTCGCGTGCCGTGCTGCCGTTGGTTGGTTCCACTGCTGGCGCGGGCCTTCGCGAGACCTCGGGCCCACGCAGTCCGCAAGACGGCCCCTGATCGCCCCCTTCGCGGCACGCAATCCATGTCACGCTTCGCAATCGGTGCCCGTTGGCGGTTCCGGATCACGGAGCATCGACACCAATGCCGTTGCCAGGACACGCATCCATCCCGCGTGCGTAACCACCTCAAGCCACCCTCGCTCGCGACGCGCGGATTGGGCAGGAAATCGCTCCGGGAATTCCTCGCGCAGCCACCCGTCGCTGCAAGGCTTTTCCTGCAGAGTTCCGCAGCACGCGGCCGGTTTCGCTGGCGTTCTGGATTGTGTAACGATTTCAGGTGGATGGGGGTTTTGGCTGGGGAACCTGGATTCGAACCAAGACAAACAGAGTCAGAGTCTGTTGTGCTACCGTTACACCATTCCCCAAGCAAGTCATTGATATTGCAATTTGTTTCGGGAAACTCCCGAACCCGCTTCGCAAAAATCGTGGCGCAGGTATAGCGACTGATGCGTTCGCGGTCCAGCGCTTCTGTCTTCTCGTTTTTTTCGTCTTTCTGCCCCGCCACTGCGATGGTTGGATCCCGCGTGTCGTTCCCACCAGCCTGTGGGGGACCTGGACGCACAGAAGGCACCGAAGCGTTTTGCGCGCGCCACGAACCCGATGATCGTCAACGACAGGCTGCGAAGCCCGTGAAACACCACACCTTGCCGAGCCGATTGCAATCTGCGGTGGGGTGCGCTGTTTTCAACATGGCAATCTGTATATGGCTCCTGTGTTCTTCCTCGGCTTGCCGCGTCGGCGCAACGATCCGCTGCCAGATGGAACGCGATGGCCGCGGCAAAAGAAAAGGAATGTCGATGGCTCCCTACGCTGCACGCTTCCCAAAGGCCCGAATCTGCGAGACCGGCTCAGCAAAAGCCCGACTTTTCGATCTCCATCCAGCAGACAGCAGAAGTGTCTGCGCATGCGACTGGCTATGGATCGCAAAGGATGCAGAGCGGTTTTCCGGCATTTGCTTTCAGGCATGCCAAGGATCCCGCGCATGTCGGGCCAGGGACAGTTCACGACTGGGTGTTGCTCCACGATTGGGCGCCATTGGCTGCCAACGAAGCGTCATTCCCGCATTTTATCCGCTTCTGGGCAAGCCGCAGTCCCAAACATCGCGATTCACGGTGCCGGCCAGACATCCGTGAGAGCCGTGAGAGACAACCCGGGGCGCGCAGCACGGCTCAGACCACACGCACAGGCACCCCTGCCGGCTTCCGGCACTGGGAACCAGATGCGAACTACCAGGACAGCTTCACACCGCCGCGCCCGCCCCAGCCCTGGCCCTGGGTGAAGGAGACATTGTAGCTGGCATTGGCAAAGACGGCGAGGCTGCGGTTGACCTGGGCCTCAAGGCCGAGGTCGAACTGGCTCCAGTTGCCGCCGAGGTCGGTTCGAACCGGCGTCGGGTTCGAGCCGTCGAGGCTGGAAAAAGTGGTGGTCGCCTGTGCGCCGAAGGCGCTCCACAGACTGGCCCGCATCCAGGCCGTGACCTTGCGCCCATCGGCGAGTGCGAAGTCGCGTGCCACCCGGGCGCCAATCCGGCCAAACAGCGCGTCGCTGTCACTGAAATTGATGCGACCGAAGGCATCGGAGCCGTTGGCGAAACCCATATGCTGGTAGACCAGTTGCGCCTGCGGCTCGAGGATGAACCCCCGCGCCAGGTGAATCGGAGTACCGCCCTCGCCCGAGACGACCCAGCCCCAGCCTCCGCTCGCCAGCGTCTGCGGGTCCTCGATATTCGACGTGGCACGGATGTGGTCATAGCGGGTTCCCTGCGCGACCACATCGACATACCAGCCGCTGCGCCCGACATGGGTGTAATAGCCGCCGAAGGAATAGCCGTTCAGGGTCAGCTGTCCGGCCCTTGAACCGCGGCCGAAGTCGACCTCGCCATTGACGTCGGCCCTGGCATTGCCGGCGCCGAGATAGAGGCCAGCGGTGTCGCGCGAACCATCGCGGTTGTCCCGCCGCCACACGTCCATGCCGGCCTGGATCCCGGCAAAACCGTAATCATAGGACGGGCCATGGCGATCAAAGGCCGCAGCACGATCAGAGCTGTCGCCGGAATTGCCGCCGACATTGCCCGCATTGCCGAACAGACGCGCCCAGGCCGCCTGGTTTGCACCCTCGACTCTGGAATAGCTGGTCCCGAATTCGCCGCCGCTGCGCTCGTGCCAGGTGCCCAGCATGCCCAATCCGAAGCGGCTCGCGAGGCCCGCCATGGCGCTGTCGACCATCACCTCGGGGCGATAGATCGGTTCCGGAGCGCTGGCGCATTCACCGGAGCGCGGCAATCGTCTGCAGGCGAGTTCCGAACGCAGATACCAGTTCTGGTTGCCGGCGTCTGCGCCGATCCCGCCCATGAACAGCATATATTCATAGGTGCCGGCGGCAACACGGCCCTGGAGCCGGAATGCGCCTGGATCGGAGACCCCATTGACGGCAATCAGTTCGATGCCGTTGCCTGTGGTCAGGGCACCGAGGCCGCCGGCCCGGGTGATACTGACCTGGCTGGTGCCCGAAGCGGAGCCCGCGACCACCATCCGGTCACTCGGGGAATTGTCACCGGCGAGAAGGGTATTGAACATGAGGGTGCCGCCATTGCCAACATAGTTCCCCCCGACCGTCAGCACCGCCCCCGCAGCCGTGTTGGCGCCCATGGTGACCATGCCGCTATTGGTCAGCGCGGCAACCGCCTGACTGTGCCCGCCAAGATCCAGCACCGCTGCCGCATTCACGGTGACCGCGGAATTCGGGCTCAGCACATTCTCCGCCACCGCCCGCAGCAGGCCCTGATCGACAACCGTGGCGCCGCTGTAGCTGGCCGGTCCGGACAGAGCCAAACTGCCAGCTCCGGTCTTGGTCAGGCCGCCCGCTCCGGTGAGCGCGCCGTCATTTTGCAGCACCACTCCGGCATCGGTGTCGAGCACAGCGCCACCGGCGTTAAGCACAAAGTCGCGCACCATGGCAAAGGCCGCCGTCACATGCAGCGTGCCGCCATCGAAGGCCACAGCGCCGCCACTGGCGCCGAGATTGACGTTCTGGCTGACCTCAAGCACACCGCCATTGATCGCGGTGCCGCCGCTATAGCTGTTGCTCCCAGTCAGCACCAGGGTGCCGGAACCCGTCTTTTGCAGCAGGCCGGCGCCCTCGCCATCGCCGATGACCCCCGCGAGAGTGGTGGTCAGAGCGTCATGGACGTTGATCCCACCGATGCCGGCAAGATTGATCCCGTTGGCGATGGTATAACTGTCGGCAAAATCGAGCACGGTGGCACCGGCCATGGTCAGGGTGCCGCTGCCGAGCGCATTGGCGTTGCCGAGCAGGAGCGTACCACCATTGAGCGCCGTGCCCCCCGAATAGCTGTTGGCCGACCCCAGCACCAGGGTGCCCTCACCGCTCTTGGTCAGCGCCCCCTCGCCTGAGATCGTGCCGTTATCTTCCAGCACCGCGCCGCCATCCACCGCCATGGTGCCGCCGAGCGCAGCGAGCATGGAGTTGCGGGCCATGCTGAAGCCTGCGGTCGCGTGCAGCGTACCGCCGTTGAAGTCGACACTGGTCCCGGCTGCACCGAGATTGGCATCCTCGCCAACCTGAAGCGTGCCGCCTTCGATCGCGGTGCCGCCGCTATAGCTGTTGCTCCCGGTCAGAACCAGGGTGCCGAGATCGGTCTTCATCAGCTGCGCGCTGCCGATCAGGGCCGCATTGATGGTGGCGGTCATCAAAGCGCCATCGGACGAGCCGTCGCCGACCCGGATCACCGCCGCGTTCGACGATGAATCGCCGGGGACCAGTTCCAGGGCCTGGCCGGAGACCACATAGCCACTGGAGGCGAACTGCATGCCGCCGGCCTTCACCTGGCCCTGGCCGTTGTCGACCATCACCGTGCCGGGCGTTGCCGTGAAGATGGCGATGGTGCCATTGGTGAAGGTGCCGTTATAGCTGCCGATAAGATCGGTCCAGTTTTTGACACTGTCACCCAGCTTCCAGTCACCGGTGCCCTGTGTGCCCGCACCATCAATGACGCTGTTATCCGGGTTCAGGTCCCAGAAGTTCAGCACCAGACCGTTGGTGTTGACCAGGTTGACCTGTTGCGGCACCGAGGTCTGCACCTCCAGTCCAAGCCCGGCAACCCTTGTACTCCGGTCAAGGCTGCCGGACAGATTGCCGCTATAGTCGATGACACGATAAATCCCCGCCGCGAACGACCCGCCCAGGGTCTCGGTCACGTCGATAGTGCCGCCGAGCTGGAGATTGCCGTTGACCACGGTGAGATCGTTGAGCGGCCCGCCGACGACATAGGCCTGACCGAAGTCATAGGACAATGTCGAGCCGGACTGGAGGATCAGGTCACCGTTGATGGTCAGGGTGCCGGGAAGCACGCCGACATTGCCCGGTGCCAGCGTGCCGGCTACCGTGACCGGGCCCCCGAGCGTGCCGGTGCCGCCCAGCGTGCCGCCGACATTCACCGTGGTCAATCCGTTGCCGCTCTGGCTGCCGTTGATATAGAGCCCGCCGCTGCTGACCGTGGTGGTGCCAGAATAGCTGTTATCGCCATAGAGAGCGGTATCGCCGCTGCCGCTCTGCACCATATTGCCCGCTCCGGAAATCGTCCCCATCAGTACCAGCAGATCGGAATGGTTGAAGCCGAGTGTCGCATTGTTGACGACATCCCCGGTGATCGAACCGCTGGTGCCGCCATTGCCAAGCTGCAGCGTGCCGCTTTGAATCGTGGTGCCGCCGCTATAGCTGCTGTTGGCGGTAAGCGAGGTGGTGCCGCCACCGATCTGACTGAGCGCCCCCGCCCCGCTCACCTGGCCGGCAAAAGTGATGTCGCTGGAACGGCTGAAGGACAGCACGCCCTGATTGACGACATCGCCGGTGATCGAACCCGACGTGCCGCCATTGCCGAGCTGCAGCGTGCCGGTCGCAATCGTGGTGCCGCCGCTATAGGAGCTGTCGCCGGTCAGAATGGTGGTGCCAGAGCCTTTCTGCACCACCGCACCGGATCCCGACACCACGCCGCCGAAGATATACGTGCCGGAACGGTTGAAGGACAATGTGCCATTATTGGCGACATCCCCGGTGATCGAACCCGAAGTGCCGCCATTGCCAAGCTGCAGCGTGCCGCTTTGAATCGTGGTGCCGCCGCTATAGGTGCTGTCTGCGGTCAGAATAGTGGTGCCGGAGCCTTTCTGCACCACGCTGCCCGCAGACACCGCCCCGCAGGTCGCAATCGTGCAATCCGAAATCACGCCGTTGAAGGTGAACGCGTCGGCGCGGTTGAAGGCAAGCGTGCCGCCATTGCTGATATTGCCGATAATCGAGCCCGAAGTGCCGCCATTGCCAAGCTGCAGCGTGCCGCTTTGAATCGTGGTACCGCCGGAATAGGTATTGTCGGCGGTGAGAATCGTGGTGCCGCTGCCGTTCTGCAACAGCGCTCCGCTGCCGGAGATGGTGCCGGCAAAAATCACGGCATCGGAGCGATTGAAGGAAAGTGTGGCGGAATTGGCGACATCGCCCAGGATCGAGCCCGAGGTGCCGCCAGAGCCCAGCTGCAGCGTCCCCGCCGCAATCACAGTACCGCCGGTATAGAGGTTGTCATTGGTGAGCACGAGGGTGCCGTCGCCGGCCTTGGTCAGCGTGGCTGCGAACGTAATGTCGCTGATGACGCCGGAAACCGTCAGAGTGGTGCCCGCCCTGGTGTCAATGATGCCGCCGACCGGGTTGTCCGCCGTCCCCATCAGCACAATCGGCCGGCTCATGGTGAAGCTGTCGGTGGTGGCAAGGGTGGAGTTATTGGCAATGCGCAGATTCATGCCGGCGCTGCCAAGATTGGCGTCGCTTGCGATCTGCAGCGTGCCGTTCATGAGATAGGTGCCGCCGCTATAGAGGTTGGTTCCGCTCAGAACCAGGGTGCCGTAATCCTCCTTGACGAGGCCCGCAGCACCGACCAGGGGCACGTCAATGACCGCGGTCATGTTCGCGCTCTCCGCCGTGCCGTCGCCGACGCGGATCACGGAATAGGGAGTGCTGCCGGTGTTCTCCAGCGTCAGCACATCCCCCGGACTATTGGCCACCACGCGGTAGCCATCGACAGCAAACTGCATGCCCTGGGTGGTGACAGCGCCACCTGAATTGTCCACCGCCACCGTGCCGCCGGTGCCTGTGAAGATGGCAAAGCCCTTGGTCCAGGGGGCGTTGGCGCTGCCGCCGGAATTCGTCCAGTTGTCCGGGGCGCCGGAACCCACACTCCATTTCCCATCGCCGCCGGTGATCTGGGAGTCGTTCTTTCCTCCGTTTTCTCCATCCCAATAGTTCAAGGAAAGACCGCCGGTATTGACCAGGTTGACCTGGCCCGCGATCGAGGTCTGTACCGAAAAGGCGGGGTTTGCGGGGTCGTTGAGCGGCGCCACAACATTCGCCGTGCCCTGCGGCGAGGTCGGAGCCGTAAGGTAATCGCCGATGGCAAGGCCGTTGCTGCCGGTACAGGCTGCACCGCCGCAACTCAGGGATCCATAGTCGAACAGCCGGTAGACACCGGGCTCCAGCGGCTCGCCGTTATAGGCAAGGTTGAGGGTGCCGGCGAGGTCGAGATTGCCCTTGACGACGGTCAGGTCATTGAGCGGGCCGCCGGCCACCCCCGCCTGCCCCAGATTGTAAAACAGGCTCGAATTCGCGTTCAGCGTCAGATCGCCGTTGATGGTCAGGGTTCCGGGAAGGGTCGGCGCCGCTCCCGGTGCCAGCGTGCTGCCGGCCGCCATCAACACATTGCCGCCAAGGGTGCCGGAACCACCGAGCCTTGTGCCGGCCTGTGCCGTCAGCACGCCCGTAGCCGCACTCTGGTCGCCGTTGATATAGAGCCAGCCGCTCTGAATTGTGGTGGTGCCCGAATAGGTGTTGTCGGCGGTGAGGATCGTGGTGCCGGAGCCTTTCTGCACCACGCTGCCCGCAGACACGGTCCCGCAGGTGGCAATCGTGCAATCCGAAATCACGCCATTGAAAGTGACCAGATCGGTGCGATTGAAGGCAAGCGTGCCCCCATTGGTGACATCGCCGCTGATCGAGCCCGACGTGGCGCCATTGCCGAGCGCCAGCGTGCCGCTTTGAATCGTGGTGCCGCCGGAATAGCTGTTGTCGGCGGTGAGAATCGTGGTGCCGCTGCCGTTCTGCTCCAGCGCGCCGCTGCCGGAGATGATGCCACCGAAGATGACACTGTCAGAGCGGTTGAAGGAAAGTGTGGCGGAATTGACGACATCGCCGAGGATCGAACCCGAGGTGCCGCCATTGCCAAGCGCCAGCGTGCCGGCCGCAATCGTGGTGCCGCCGGTATAGAAGTTCTCATTGGTGAGCACCAGTGTGCCGTCGCCGGCCTTGGTCAGCGAGCCTGCAAAGGTTATGTCGCTGATGACACCGGAAACCGTCAGCGTGGTGCCCGCTTTGGTGTCAATGATGCCGCCGACCGGGTTGTCCGCCGTCCCCATGAGCACGATCGGCCGGCTCATGGTGAAGCTCTCCGTGGTGGCAAGCGTGGAGTTGTTGGCAATGCGCAGATTCATGCCGGCGCTGCCAAGATTGGCGTCGCTTGCTATCTGCAGCGTGCCGTTCATGAGATAGGTGCCGCCGGTATAGAGGTTGGTTCCGCTCAGAACCAGGGTGCCGTAATCCTCCTTGACGAGGCCCGCATCACCCTGGAGAGCCGCACTGATGGTCGCCGTCATGGCGGCGCTTGCCGCCGTGCCATCGCCGACCCGGATCACCGAATAGGAGGTATTGGCGGTGTTCACCAGGGTGATGGGATCGCCCGTCACCTCGTAGCCGCCAACCGCAAACTGCATCCCCTGGGCGGTGACATCACCGCCTGCATTGCTCACGGTGACGGTCCCGGGGTTCGCCATGAAGATCGCAAATTCGCCGGGACTCCAGGAGGCGTTGATCTGACCTTTGGCGTCCGTCCAGTTCGTGTTCGAACCGTCGGCCACCCAGGTCCCGGTCCCGCCGGAGACCGTGTTGCTGACCTTCGGCGGCGCATCCCAATAGTTCACGTTGATGCCGCCGGTACTGACCAGGTTGACCTGACCCGCGACCGAGAGCTGCACCAGAAAGTCCGTGGGCTTGGTGTTCATCGGCCCGACGACCGTTGCACTGTCCTGCGGCGAGGTCGGAACGGTGAGATAGTCGCCGATTTTGAGGCCATTGCTGCCGTCGCAGGTCTGGCCGCCACAGCTCAATGTGCCATAGTCGAACAGCCGGTAGACACCCGGCCCCAGAGGCTCGCCGTTATAGGCAAGGTTGATGGTGCCGGCGAGGTCGAGCTTGCCGGTGACGACCGTGAGGTCGTTGAGCTGGCCGCCGGCCACCCCCGCCTGCTGCAGGTTGTAGAACAGGCTGGAATTCGCGTTCAGCGTCAGATCGCCGTTGATGGTCAGGGTCCCGG
>Ga0123357_10001949_pt1 | contig 22526 bp, 10 predicted proteins | sample TergutEmb28metaG_FD_89873 | JGI IMG/M metagenome (GOLD analysis project Ga0123357, IMG submission 89873) | Embiratermes neotenicus P4 segment gut microbial communities from Petit-Saut dam, French Guiana - Emb289 P4 | ecosystem: Host-associated > Arthropoda: Insects > Digestive system > Gut ... | reverse complement strand
GTAGAAAGAATGCCTAATGAAAGAGTGGCTAAGACCATATATAAATGGAAACCATACGCAACAAGACTGAAAGGAAGGCCAAGATTAAGATGGGAAGACGACGTGAGAAATGATCTGAGAAAGATGGGAGTGAAGAACTGGAAACAGTGTGCAAGAGAGGAAGCAATGGAACGAAATAACTGAGCAAGCCAAAACTCATAAAGAGTTGTAGAGCTGAAGAAGAAGAAGATGCATGATCATAATTTGGTGAAACCATGCCAACATACTACCTAAGCCCATGCGGGTATGGGACCTGCTGTTCACATTTCACAGGATTGAATAGATACTGTTTACAAGTATTTTGTTTATTGGTATAAAGCATCACTTGAGTGTTTTAATGTTCATGGAAGATGTTCAGATTTAATACTTTTTAGGGCATGTTGATTGTAAACGTAACATTGTTGTGGAAATGTGGAGTATGTAATACAGTGTAATGTGGTGTGAATGTGATCTGTGCTTAACTTGTGGGATGGGCATGGAGAGTAACCTAACCCTTGTGTTCCATGCCTGAAGCCCATAAGTTGGAAAAACAATGTAATGTCCTGAAAAGGCTGTCTTCTGAGATATGATGCCAAATATTTTGTTGGTAGATACCAGTGGGTCTGCTGCCACCATGTTTTAGGTGGAAAAGGTGGAAACAGTGGGTTCCTTCAAACTGTTGTACCTCTGTGCTAAACTACTTGATGTCACTTATCACTGTGAGAACCTAAAACACAAATAATACTTTATGTTATACCAACAGATGAGCTCTGGAAAAACTGTGGACTTGCTTAACTTCCCATTAAGTTCTGTCATGCTGTCTTTTGTTATTCTTTGTAACAATTTCAAAATTAGTGGAGTGAGTCCAGGTTTTGTGTTTTGAAATGCTTTTCCTGTATTTTATTTGTGACTATAAAAGGTATAGGATATTATTTGGTTAAATCTGCATGAAGTTTCATTCTGGTTTTGCATAAATCTCTTGGTAACCTTGGATATGGTTTTCTTGTAGCACCAGGTCCTGGAGCAATTCCACCTCCTCCTCAGCCCACAACGCTTTCTACCCCTGATGAGTTATCAGGAGCAACCATTGCAGCAACTACACAAACAGCAGGGTGAGTTAAGTACCATGTTACCAAGCTATAGGATATCTGAGATCTGTGTATTCATTTAACATTCTCCCCCTCCCTTCAGTACTTGTTAGTGCAAAAACAATGCTACACTTAACTATACATTTTTTAGCGGAAAGGTGTGAAAGTAAGCTTGTGGACTGGCAGTTTATTGTCCTTGTCCCAAATCAGTCACTTGAGATGAGAATGTTAATTACTGGAGTGGGTATGTGTCTTTATTGTTTTGAACAGGGTTCCAGTAGTTGTATTGGCACATGACTGTCTGTGCCTGTGATGATATAAAATTGTATTTGCATAAAAAATACCATGAAATGAGGATCAAGGTCTTCTGGGATGTGATACTTTCTGGGTTACGGTGTCCTGACATTTCAGAAAAGGAATTGAGTACCTTTGTCTTTCTTCTTGGACCCCTTAATGCTCGAAGATGAAGACACAAAATTCATTCACAATGTTAGGACATCGTAACCCAGTGGATATTAATTAATTACATTACTGCCATGCAGATAACAAACCCGTCAAATTGTGCAGTGTACTTGTGTAGGATTTCTATTTTATATTGAAAATAGTGAGACATAGGGATGTAGTATGTTTGGCATTAAGTGTGTGTATCATTTTGTCAATGTATCTTTTGTTTGAAACTTGTTTTTTCTGTCTCTGATAAATACTTAAGGGATATGCCAGGAATGCGCACTGATGTTCATGTAGGTTTTCGTGTAGTGTCTGTTATTATTTGATGTTAACCCAAAGTTGATCTGTTGACAAATTTTCGTAAAACTCTTTAACATAGATTTCACAGCAATGCATGTAGTAGCTGTTTGAGTTATTACTGGTGGGCAAACAGATATGGTGACCCTTATTATGAGTCCAACAAAATAGCACTGAAAGAAGAAAACAGTCCTACAATTGTATGTTGAATTTTTTGTTTATAACCTGACCTTTCCATGGTAAAATCAAAAACAGGTTCTGTGCACAAGGTCCATTCACACCAGTGAGTCTTACTGGCAGTGCTCTTGATTGTCACTAAACATACTTTCCCACACAGCTTTCATATCATGACTGCAGCCAGTTGAATCAGAGTGTGTACTTCTTTGTGCAAAACCATATGTATAATTACTAATTTGATCCACTGCCAAATGCTAAGATGGATGAAACAGTTGGCCTAAGCATTGTTGTACTTGTCATAGAGAGTTCTGATTTTCAGTCTGTAATAATTTTGTTATTATTGCTGGATTAGTGGTATTGTCATAATGTAGAAATCATAATACAGTAGAGTTCCTTTAATCCAGCACCAGATAATCATCTGGCACTCCTGATAGTTTGGCATTTGAGGAAAGTAGTTCAAAGACCAGAAGTTCCACATGCTGTAGAATCAGGTGTTGTGTACTTTTTCCATGACTTTACCTTGGCTTATCTAGACCTTATTGAGCCCATCAAGCTATTATGATGTTTTAAGATGATCCAAAGGTGAGTAAACAAGGTATTCCTAGATAGAGGAAACATGTAACTTTAACGTTTCCTCAGAAACTTGATTAAATTATAGGCCTTGAAAGTGGCAGCCATCCAAGAGATGTTATGGCTTCATGCAGCATAGGATTGTAAACTATCTATGACTTAAAGAAACAGAAGGACCAATTGTGATCTTTTATGGCATCAAGTTGTAGTATGAAGAATCTTTATAAGCAACAGACCTAGAAAAACCTAAATAAGTGCAATTGGACTAGGTGTTGTATAAGTGGTTTACAGCAATGTGTTCTGAAGATAAACCCATGACTGTGCCTGTGGTAATTGAAAACGCTAAGCTTTTTAATGATGAAACTAAAATAACTACAAGTGCACATTCTCTGAGGACTGGTCACAAAACTTTAAAGGATCAGCAACTGAAGGAGATTTCCAGCAGCATACCCCTCCAATTAGTTGTGTAGCCCAGTATAGAAGCAGTAACAGAAAATTATGTATAAGAACTCAGGTCAGTATAAGTACTGTCTGTTAATCCACAACATTTGATAAGCCATCACCTGTCCAGTCCCGTGGTTGCTGGATTAAAGGAATTCTCCTGTATATGTATCATTTTCCTTGGCTGTAGGGGGCAGGGGATGGTTTACATTAGTCAAACCCCCTTATTAGCTCTGTGGTACACTCTCCTGACAGAAACTTGATTACAACAGCAGTTGCAGGGCACAAAGGGCCTGTCAAAAAAGCTTTGGGACTGAAAGGGTTCAAACCCATTTACTATTCTGTTCTGTTCACAGCAGTTGCAGGTAGGTTAAAAATAATGGCCCTCCCATTTTATGACACACAGTCAAAAAGAAAAGAAAGTTGCTGTCGCCATGTGATTGTGCATTACTGATAAATATTAAATGCATAAGTCATGGTAATTCATACAAGAAGAAAGAAAAATGCAGCTTAAATGAAAGTAAGAATCGGGAAGGCCTGTCAGTAGCACTGTTCAGAGATCCCACAGTAGGCAGCAGGTTTTACCTGAATTGTACATACTATCATAGAACTTTGCCTTCACTCCCTATAATCTGCAATGTAAGGTGCTTAGGAATAGGAAATAAGCATTTATGTACTCGAAATATGAAATAAGTGATAGCTGTTGCACAAAACAGTTCAAATAGTGTGTTATAATAATTTGTGTATTTTTTTACATAGAGGTCAGTCTGGCCCAACGAGTCTCCCTGTGTCAGTTGTAGCAGCACAGATGGGTCCCAAAAAGGAACCACCACCTCCACCTCCACCACGACCATACCGAACACATGCGAGAAGTTCATCTTTGGATCTCAATCGATTGGGTAAATATTCCTGCATTTTCAAGTTAAACAATAATTTCTGCAAATTATGTGTGTAGTAAATACACTGGTTTATGTCAGTAGAATACATTTCATGACCTGGGATAGTGTAGTCGGGTATAGCAACTTGCTGTGCCTGGATGGTCTGGGGATTGAATCGAGTAGGGATGAGACTTTTTGCACCTATTCAGACTGGCCCTAGGGCCTACCCAGCTTCCTATGCAGTCTCTTCCCCAGGGAGTAAAGCAGCCAGGTCATGGCATTAACCACTCACCCCCTATCTAGTGCCTAGATTAAAGAAAGAGTAGAGCTGTACCTGTACTCCCCGTCTTGGCCTTCATGGCCTGTTACAGGGTGAGCTGTACCTTTTAACATGTTTTGCATTAAGTATTCCCTAAAATATAAAATGTGTCAAAAGTGCAATATGTTCAAGGTATTGAGGAGAACATCCACTGTTCTGACATATGGTATGTTTATAATTTGGTGGGAATCAGAAGCATATCATATATGAATGAAAGCTCATTTCCATGGAGAGTTGTGTATGTGTCCTGATGGAAACTAATGTTCAGCATAAGATCTTTTGACCTCATGGAGTCACTGTAAACAAACCACAAATTTCTGAGCTGTTTCAGTATGCCATCTCTGATCTGTTCAGTGACAGCTTTAGTTTTTTGTTGCAACCCCCAGAGCATAATGTAGGTTGAACGTTGAACTAATATACATCATTTCATTGATAATCACAGAGGTAACATGTTGGTTGGAACCACACACACCCAAAGGCATCTGGAAATCAATTCAGTAGGACAGAGCTGCTGAACATATGCAGGATGTCCAAGACATCTGTTATATCTGGCCCTGCACCTTCCTGCTAGACCTGTCCGTGAGGGTCTGTTTGTGTGATGCTTACCTTGCCCAATGTTTCTGTGGCTAAATAAAAGAAGTGGAATGACTGTCCTGCCAAAGTTAAAAGAGTGTGATTTCTGTAGAAAGTAACCCTACTTTGTTTTAGTGTTAATATGAACTGTAGCTTTTAGTGTTATTTGATGGTTTGTGTGGTGCCACGTACAGAAATCTTGGTTCCCCTTGCTTCCAGTATTCACATTGTTCAGAATGGTGTTTTATCCCATATAGAACTATGCATATGGACAATCCCTGACTTACACAGTAATTGTGTTCTCAGAGGTTGGGCATAAATCCAATTTTGTGAAAGTGAGAATTGATTATATACATGGGCAACAATATACATACATACAAGGGAGTCTAGTTAAAATCCACACACCAGCACAGTGGAACTGGACTGACAGCAGCAGAACTGCCTCACCACCATTCTTATCTCCCAGCAATACTCTTCTGCTATATTTCTGTCAATGAACTTTCATTCCTGCAAGGACAAATTTGGCACTCATTTAAAAAAGTGCTATTTCAGTTTTTATACTTTCTTCAAAATTACATAACTGAAGTGTGTAAGCCAGGGAATGTGTGTATTTGCCAGGTTGTATTCTGCTGCACCAGATATATATGCAGCTAACATGGCCCAGTGACATTTAAGAATTCTTACTCCCACCTTCTGTGGAGAAGATCCTGATAAGTGTGGGTATATGTGTCTTAATTAGGGAAGGGACCATCTGTTGAGGCAACATGTGTTTTTAAGAATGTGATAAAAGTCTTGTGTTGAGCAAGCAGGAAGCCTGGTTGGTTGTGTGTGCTTCCTATCCATGAGGTCAAAATTTACCTTAAATTTCACTCTAAATTTTTGTGTTGCAGGTAATTAAATGACTATGCCTCAGTGAATAGTGTATAAAAAATTCCCTGGTTAAAGGTGTGTTTGAAATTCCCTGTGTAAGTGCACAGTTAATTTAACAAAAAAAAAATGTTTTTCTGTTGAAATGATATGGATATCTAATCAGATAGAATGTTCATAGCTTTATTCAGCCAGTACTGTTTGTCCAAGTTTTATTTCTATTACCACTCCAGTATAAACCTCTTAATGCTGTATAAACTTATTAGCTGGTGGAATATCACTAATTAGTATTAGTCACTGAAATGTCAATCTCAGTTTTTTTCTGCTTGTACCTTTATCTCATTTCAGTTACATATGGGTCTTTATACTCTCTTGCCATTGATCGGTGGTGTTATGTTGAGTGATGACTTCTATTGCAGTTTATGTTAATATAGTATGCTTGATGTCCTGATTCTCACCTAGGGAAGTCTGGAAGTTTGCTTGGAGCTCCTCCAGTGGTTCCACCTAGAATATCTCCCAGCACTGTAAGTTATGTTGGATGATATTAGCATGCTGTTTGTGTTGACCATACCATAACGTGCAGTGTTTTAATCAGATTATAAGAGAGTAGATCTAAATTGTTCCTGGCCATCATCCAATATGAAACTTTAAAACATGGACTGGCACTAAGCTGTTTGTGTGAAGCAGTTAATAATGTGTCTTGCCTGTGTTTGAGAGGTGCATTATTCAAATCCAGGCTAAGATGTAGTGAGAAACATTTCATAATTTATTTAATTGCTAGATGAATGCTGGACGTATGCCACAGCTGCTCTTTTACGAGTTCCAGAATTATTCATATTCTCATCACCTTGATGTAAATAATCTTTGCAGATGACACAATAGTGTAAAGTAATTAATGAACCCGTCTTTTAAGTTCTTGATAAAAGACTGATGCGTGTCTAACAGAATAAGAATCTGTTGCATGAATGCTAAACAAGTATCTGCTTCCATGGGAATTTATTTCATTCTGGACTGCTGAATTGTACACAATAATACTACACAGCAGTCTCCTTAAATCGCAGAACACTTTTTGATTTATATGGTTTTCATGGTTTTGAGACAGATAATATTACAAGCTTGAATGTGGTTTGTTTCAGACCTCCCCAAAAAAACTTATTGGTCAGCGTAGTGAAGGTGATGTGTTATCTTTGGTAGGGGATCAGGCAGGTTTTGCTGATTTTGCTCAGTTTGTCCAGGAAGAGGAAAGTTGTGTGGATGGTGGCCAACCCAGAAGACATGGTGCCTTCGAAGTTTACAGGAAACCTATATCTAGTAAGATGACTTGTTTAGTATGTGTACTTAACTTGAAAAATTGGTGTATTCATTTATTTTTCCCATGGTATGCAGGGATTTAGATGATATTGTTGTTTGTTTGTTTTTTGTTCATTTTATGTTTGTATAAGATTTGTAAGGCGTGTTATGTCCAGACTTTGAGACCAACTATTTTCATGAAATGGAATACAGACACTCCCTAAATTTCAAGTTACACAATTTCAGACTCAACGCAGTTATAAAAAAGTAATAAAAAACTGAAATAATAACATTTTTTAAATGTGTGCCAAATTTTTCCCCAAGGGAGCGAAAGCCCAGTGAGATGAAGGTGGTGGGAAAATACTACTATGAAATAACACAGGGTGTGGGGTCATCCTGCTGTGGCCAATCAGGTTCCAGTGTGCTAGAGTTTGGATTTCAACCATAGTCCCTTGTATATACATATATAGTTTATGTGTGTACTCAGTTTTGACTTGGCCCTGTTGGACCTTCTGAAATGTAACTACTGTGTTAGTTGGGGGGTGTCTGTACACAGCAGTAGTCTTGGGTGATTACAGCCATGTTGTTTTTAAGTTCCTTAAGTAGGAAACAATAGGGTGACAACCATATAACTGCAATGTGGTCTCATACAGTGAGATTCATCATAGGATTTCAGAACTTTAAAATTTCTTTTCATAATATACATATTACATAGGAATATGGTGGCCATTCATGTACCATTCCATGTGACACTTGCATATTGACAGAAAATGAAATGAAATGTTCATTGTAATGAGAGGTAATGTTGCATCTACAAATACTGATGCACTGTGGCTTTTCTTTGGAATGCTGACAGGCATCAGTAACTTAAATGATAAATTGTCATGAAATACGATATAAGAAGTGTGCTAAGACCAGCAGTTTTCATACCTTTTGAACTGGTGTCTTCAAATAGATCCAACATATAGTTGTGTGAATGTATGAAATTACAGCAACATTAACATAATTTGATGTAGGATTATTAAGTGTTGTATTGTCATGGCTGTTTGAATAATATGCAACTTTTATTGAGGTAACTGTTTTAGGAAAATAAAAATTGGGTGTAAACATAGTCCTGAAACGGAAAATTTGTCCAAGCTGCATAATATTAATTTCTTATATAATTTTGGAAGACCGTTGTATTCTTGTGTCATGGCGTAGTGTTTAGAAAACATAAGATTGATCAAAGTGCAATAATTTTGTCATTTCACATGCATTGATTTTGTGTAAACAAAGACTTTTATGAGTGGAAATATGTGACTTCATTCATTATACCATTCTTTATATATTTTGTTTTATTAGGGACTGGTATTCCAGATGTTGGTGTAGGAATGCAAGATCTGCAAAGTCCCACAGAAGAATCACAGCATCATAAACATCACTCAGAAGGAAGGTAAGTAGAAAAACTCATGTGTTTAACTAACTTAAAATGTAAGATTCATGTTTGTTTTGCATTAACTACTGCTGAACCAAATAGTGGTTAACCCACTTAGTTCAAAATCCCAGCCTGAAACTATATCCCAAAATTATCTAGTCATGTTTTCCATTACTAGTCAGGGTTAAGTTTAGAAGTGTCCGGTTTCTCCCTAAAGCCAGCCTAACAAAGAAGTGTACTTGCTGATGAAAACTCAGACATTTTCCTTCAGATCTGTATATGACACTTACTGCCACTTGTTGGTAACACATGCGTGTTATTGCACAAACACACCACATTGAATGTTTCGGCTCTGGAAAATTTTATATGAATATGGGAAATTAATAAATCTGCAGGTGTCAGTGTGAGAGGTTTTCTAGCATACCAGAAAAATTCCTTTTAATTCAGTATTCGTTTTGTTAGCATGGTTTCATTGTTTTTACTGACATGTTACTGTTGTATGCTAGGTCAGAAGGTCACAGTTTTGCTAATGTACAGCCATGAGAGAGTTTCCAATTGTACTGGATACTGAAACTGTTACTGGGAAATGGGTGCTATAGCTAATTGTTGAGCAGGTATATTTAAAAGTAAATTTAAATTTCCTTCATAGTCTGGTACTGACATAAAATTTTTTTCACCTTACAGGTGTAGCGAACAGAACTCATTACAGCGGCTGCAAGAACAGAATTTGCTCCTCATCAGAATCTGCCAAGAACTAAACCAAGAGCTAGCTGAAGTTCAAGAAGAGAGAGCATCATTAGAATTGCAACTGGAACGGTTTAGAGCCCAGGTGATAGAGTAGCTGAACTGCTGTTCCACATAAAACAAAGCTAAGGCAATTCTACAAGCTTATGTTTTATCAAGCAGCTGCACCCTGAAATAGCATTCTCGTAGTACCTTGTGTCACAACTGGTCCAGTAGTCAAAACTAAACCAGTAAAGTCATGAACCAACTAAAGAATATTCCTCACTAGTTAGAATACTTATCTAGCATAAAATTACCTCTCTGTCATTTGAGCCTGTTGATATCAAAGCCAGCAGGGGCCATTTGTGGTGTCCTCTTCCAATTGTGCATCTAAAGATTAGACAGTTGTTGGAAGCTGTTTCTATTCTTGCGTGTGTGGCTGTTCATAACTGACCTTTATCTGAAATGGGGAGAATTCTATATTTGCCATGCCAAATTCATTTATTTTATGACATTTTGAATTGGTTAAAAGACATTAATATTTGTATCAACAGTTGCTGAAGAACAGAGTTTATTGAAATTCAGAAATAAAAGACATACAGTTTTATGGAGAGTAATTGCTTAACCATGGACTGTTCATTTCTAATTGAAGCAGTAGCTTTAGTAAAATAAGTGCTGAAACCAACAATGTGATCTTTCTGTGTTATTTAAATAACATAACATTATGTTGTTATATTATGGAAGGGGAACACTGTCTGTATATTTAAGCCAGTCATTATGAATACTGAACATTTCAGATATTATGTGAGCTGTTTTTAGTTAGTATACAGGGAAGTGCTTTTTTCAGTGCTATATAAAAACATCCTGAGAGTACAAGATGCTTATAAAAATATGGTGACCAGGAAGTAGACATAATGAAAGTGATATTGTCTGTTTACAACATTGTTTATGATTTGCTTTCGTTTCGCTTGAGGATAATTGGAAACCACTGATTGCAATACAGGTTGCAGTAAGAGAACATACCATATTATGTTGAAATTTGTCAATTTTATCATCTGTATACTACAGTTTAATAAGTAGATCGACTTATTTCTTCAGGTGATAGGTTCTCATACTGACAGATCAGCTGTGCTGTTACAGTTTCAGTGTGAGACCATTTGAATGTGGGACTACTACAAAAACCATTGGACTCTCTAGGTTTTATCCCAGTTATTGCCACCAGTTGATTTAAAAAAAAAATTGTGGGCATGATGACTACCAATTATTATTAAATGAGAGTGGAGCCAACTTTCATAATGTGGTGTGTATGATACATACCTATGACAGTGGACATTATCCAATATAATATTACTGTAATGAATCAGCCACTGTCACAAACATTTAGAGAATCATAATAGTAAAGGAATCTGTTGCAATCAAGTAGGAAAGTGGTAACCAATAGGCATGTTCATATGTTGCAAGATCAAATTGACTGAGACTGTATCCAGCAGTGCATAAGTAGACTAGTCAGTTACAGAGAAGAGGTAGTCCATGGATATCAGAAGAGATTTAGATGACTTCATGAGGACAGATGTTTGATGCCTTTGTAATACAATTAAGTGGCTTCATAATTCACAGGTTGATGGTGATGGTACCTTAGTTACAGACAAGCCATGCAAGGTTTTGTGTGTTCAGTCATTTGTCGAAGCATTTACAGTGTAACTATCATTTAGAGCTCCTCAGTTTAAGTTTTTATTGTCATTTAATATTGTGTCAGTTACCCCCAAGTGAATAATTTCTCAGTTAAGAGTTTGGATTAACTGTACCATAGAGAAAAATTTGTATGAGGTTTTCACTGTAATTGATGTTTGTTTGGGTTTGGTGTGTTTTGGAATCACATTTCCATTCTGAGAATTACAGAGATATTTCCATTCAAAAGTTGATAACTTGTAAATATCCCACATATGCAACAAAAAGGAAAACTCTGCAGATATGCCACACATCCAAATGTGAAATTGCACTGCAATTCAATGCAAGTATTATGTAATTAATTTTGTATGTATACTGTAAAATTATTACAAAATAGTAGTTCATGCACTAAGAAGACCATGATGAAGGAATCTGGCATGAAGGAAGAAGTTGTTTATTTTTTTATGTTACAGTGTGTGTGTGTGTGTGTGTGTGTGTGTGAGATATATATATATATATATATATATATATAGAGAGAGAGAGAGAGAGAGAGAGAGAGAGAGAGAGAGAGATATGCACAGTATTTGATGGGCCAACATATGGCCCATATCCTTTTTGTTATTAATTGTGTTTGGTTCACTGAGATTGCCATGTCAGTGCTTGTCTTTGTGTTGTAAGAAGTTCTGATGTTGTATGTGTGTATATATGATACTGCTAGCTTTTAATGCTAAGGTTTCTACAGTTTTCCTTCATGTGTAGGTAATGGGTGTAAAGTGATGTGTATGTGCAACCATTGCAGACTTCTTATAATTAAACATAGATTTGAACACTAAATTGAAGAAAATTGTAAGTGGAGGAAAATTAACACAGAAATTATTGACTTGGGATTGTAGAAATTGAACATTAAATATGTGAAAACCTTAAATTAAGGAATATTAGGTGGGGTTTCACGATAATTTTGTATGGCTGTCAAATTCCTATGTACGATACCATTGACTATACATGTTTTTTGTCTTTGTTTCTTAAAGGTGTGAGCTTTCAGATTACATCTAGACCTTTGTCTTGAGTTGTTACCAAACTGTGTCTTTTGTAGTATGGTTTATGCCAGCGTCTGATAATAGGAAGTTCCTTGCTTGGAACCCTGGAGGACTGCAGTGCAATGCGATACATAGTTGTTAATTTTTTCCTGGTACAAATTTAAAGTTGTTTTCTTCTGTGTGTTTAACTTTCATCTTATCTTGCAATGGACAAATCTAATAGGACTGCCATTGAAAGAAGTTGGGGTTACAGTGGTAAAGTACAGCACATCTTTTTTCTTTGTCAGCTTCTGTTCGTTCATGACTGCTGGCCAATGACATTCCACTTTTGGCCATGTTCAGTGAATATATAGAACACATTTACTTCTCAACCTCACAGTTGTAACTTTCCTGAAAGGAACTTTACACTAAAAGGCCATACTTTGTGCTTTTTCAACCAAGAGTGACATACAAAGTCTAAGGCACTTACCTGTAAATTATTTACTGCATTTGCTCATCTACAAACAGCACAGTACTGTCTATGTTGAAGATCTTGTTGATGTGTAATTCTCATTGGTTCTCCTCTCTAGCATTTTGTTTAATGTCATCTATATAAATTGTACATAAAACAAGAAATGCCATTACCTCCATGCCCTGTTAGATGGGTCTCCTGTGTGATAAATCAGATTATAATTTTACTGAAATTTTATTATTTTTTAGGTTGCTACATATAGCATCAGTGATTTAAAGACAGTTCTTAAAATATTACACAAAATTACATAATTTTTTTCTAAAGTAACTTTTTTTGTGTTTATTCTTTTTGACATTTTGGTACTGAGTCATGGTAAAAGTTATGTAAGAATTATTATTTTTCAGTACTATGCCAATATCCCATGTCTTTTGAACAGCCTGAACTTGCCTTCTTCTTTGAAGCGTTTTGCTGTTTTTGTTGTTGTCATACCCACTTGTGATTCTGGCATAGCATGGATTCTAATTATTACTGTACCCAGGTGCAAAATATTACATTTCTGTTAATGTTATTGGACATAATACATTGTTTTGATTTACATATTTTTCATTAGTGTCTTTTATATCCATACTTTATTTCTGTGCGCGCATGTGTCATTGAGGTGTCACTGTGGCATTATTCTTAACAGTTCTGTTTTGTCCTTGTTACCATATGTGTGCTGTGTAATAATGTGTTTTTGAGTTGATGTATAATGGTAATGTTCTTTATTTCTTAAGTTTCAAGTTTTCTGGAATGTTAGGCTGTCAGCTGGTAAATATTTGGTCATGTTTGGAGGAGTGTAATGCCTCCATCTCCAGAGTCAAGCAGTCAAAGAAGTGTTCACCTTGGAGCACTTGACCGTGAAGAGGAGGCATTATTCTTCTCAAAAATATCATTAACTGATTAGTAGTCAACACCATGTAACATCCCAGAAAACTTAAAACTTCATTAACACTGCTGTGACAACCTCAAATCTCACTTCTGTCTCTTTTTAAATTGCTTTGCAGTTTGTATATTTTGTTGCATTTGTACATGTCCACTTATTTGTTTTACCATTATGCCATTTTGTATAGTGTAGCATATTGTGTATGCTAGTTTTATGTTGTGTTCTTAAACATTTTTATTACTGTCTTCATATGCTCTCAGAAACAGGAGACAGTATAAACCATGACATGCCGTCGATGTGGGTCCTGTAATGATTATCCATTCTCACTGATCAACACTTCTTAACTCATTTTCCAACATTATTGCAGCCATATTCGTTCGGGGGTGAAGCCAAAATCAAACACACATTGAGCATGAATCAGTTACATATATCTGTAGCATTTAACATAAGCTATTTTGGGCTTGTATCAGAATTTATAGGTAGTGTTCATTCAGAGGTACATTGGCATCGGCTGGTCACCAGGAAGGCACAGAAGCATTGGACTGAATAGGGTGGTGCACTGTTTTCCAGGTGTTCGGTAGATTTAGAAAGTGCCGTGTGTATTTTACCATCAGTTGTTTACTGATTAGTATGAAGTATTGGACATACCTTGTAGTACTCGTGTGTTCCATTAAAGTGGAGCCAATATTTGTGTGAGTGTAAATAATCTCAGAAAACCCATAACATTTTATGAAACACATGCTGAAGCATGTATACAGACATGTGCACACAGACACACACACACACACACACACACACACACACACACACACACACATACACATACACATAGAGGTAATTCATATCTTACCCGATTTTGGTGCAGTGTTCTCAACTACACTATGAAGCACATATAGGACACTTGGCATATATTCACTTGACACTTGATAAAATTTGCATTTTTCTGTTGTATAATTTCTGCTAGGAATAGTAACTTTTTTCAAACTCTTCTTCATTCTGAATACTGTTTTGGAGGTAATCATTTACAAAGTAAGAAGTGGCAGTGCTCTGGAAAGTGATCGTAATGTAGATCCAGGATTTGTTTAATGGGCGTGTTGCTTTTAAAAGTGCCTTAGTAATTTAGTCTTGCATATAATAGCATTGATTTGGATTTTATGGGCTGCATCATATTGGGATCCCACAGTATGTCATGAAATTGTGTCTAGTACATCTAGTTCAACTTCATATATGGCATTAAACATAAGCTGCAATGGTGATGCTTTGTTTTATGGTTCATGATGGTGGAACAGTGTCTGACATTTGTTCTCAGATACTATCACAACCCTGTTGTTACTGTTTAACCCTGCAGAACCAAAAACACCAACTGTATGAAGCTATAGAGTCTGAGATAGGACAGAATTGTGACATGAATGCGGAAGAGAATAATGGTGGTGGTGGTATTGTTGGTGGTGGTGGTTGTGGTCTGAGGGATTACTTGATTACATTTATTTGCAAAGGTTATTTGAGTAACTATTCACAAAGATTACCGGAGTTTTGAAGTCATGAATTAGGGTGGTGTCACAGTCAAATAAACAGGGCCATGTACAACGTGTAATTGCTCTCTGGGGTGACTTATCTTGTGTCCAACCACTATGTTACTGAAGACATTTCACTTCTTTAATTTACAATAATCGTAATCTTTTGAATGCTTCTTCATAAACTCTGCTTTCTTCATCAAATATGTGGTGATTACAGGATGAAAATTCAAGATGGGCAGTGCTTGAGCACTAGAACTCTCCATCTGCTAATGAATCACATCACTCAACAACTAGTACAAATTGCATGGTCACTGCATAATATTTACTATTTACTGATGATATACAGTGAGCTAAATGTGTAATTGACTATTTATTAGAATGACAAGTGCAGTATATTTGACAAGTGATATAAACAAAAAATGAGATAGATATCAGTAATTGAAACCAGTTATAACATTTTGTATTGTAAAGGCATCAGTGATTATTATTTAATGCATAGTGTTATATTGTTGTTCTCCCATAAGTTTAGTGCACACTGACTTTTGTGTATGAAGCAGATCAGCAGATCTTGGGGGGTGGGGTGGTGGTGGTGGTGGTGGTGGTGTAGCAGTGTATGCAGATCTGATTCAAAACTATTTTATGGCAGATTCTGAGCCTGACAGTCTAGTTCACAGTTCATTTCATTTAGTACCTTACAAAGCAGTCAGTAATTTGTGTGTTTACTGTATAAATTTTACTTTGTTGTCTCCCCCCCCCCTTCCACCATCACATTGCAGCATTATCCTGACATCTGTAGTGAATTTCTCATGTTGGCCAGCAGACCCCTGTGCACTTGTATTTATCTGTGACATGTTGTGCGGGATTATATTTGTGTAATCCAAGATCAGTATCCATTGTTTTGAGACCTGATCTCCATGGCATAATTCATTTTGGGATTCTAATTTTGATGATACCCTGTTTGGACTGGCAAGAAATAGGTTCAGCCATTGATCTAGTTGTCACACACTGAAGGCTGTGCATCATTTAGTTCATCTACACATGCAGAAACAGAACCCATGTTATTGCAATGAAAAGTTTTTGTTGGATCAGTTTATTATACAACAGTGTACGTTTATTTACTCTGTAACTTTTATACATATTTTCTCCATGTAAACAGGATCCAAAAGCTATGGATTTCATAAGTCATGCTTTTTGTAGCTGTACTGTTTTTGTGTGCATAAGCAGGTGTGAAAAAATACTGTTATATACCACCGTTAACAAGATGGGATATTCTGAACTGCTGCTGGTATAATTAGACCAAACATTTAGACAAAAACTGAAAATGAAATGGTCATTTTCTCCATTTAGTGATCTGTAGAGAGTGGGTAGGCATATTTTTATCCCTGTGCGTAATTATTGGTTCTTTAGATGTGCTCTGAAGGTAGTTACAGGTATCTAATCTTATGATGGTGAACCAGATACCATCACTCACACTCAAGAAATAAAAACAAAATTTATGTTTACAAGAAGTATTCCTTGGTCTCGCCAAAATGCAAATTAGATTGCTGCCTGGATGACTGTACAGTACTTGTATTTATGCAAATCAGAGTTCATTTCCTTAACTTCTCTCGATAATAATTTTGGCATAGAGGTAGCAGTCTCAAAGGGCAGTGCATCTCTCATAACTGCTGTGTGTTTATTCCTTTACAGGATGATTTTTTTTTCTTGTGCATGTGTTTATTGCTAAGGCACAATCTCAGTGATAATATAAAGCATGTAGTTAAATTTGATCTGCAGAGCCTCCTGTTATCCATGGCACCCTGTATGACCTGTGACTGTTTTCGTTTCAAAGTCTTTTAATTTTTATCATAATCGATGCATAGTATAATTCTTGTGTTTTACATTTGTTGATTGTGTGTGATCAGGTTTCCAGAATCCAGTTTTTACATTGCATTTGTGTTTTAATGACATGTATGTTGTCTTCGTGAATATTTGTCTTGCCCATAAATGTTGTGACAGTGTGTTCTCCACAGTATTGATTTAATTGATCATATCAGTAATTCATCATTATCCATCTGATATTGATAATTTTTGTAGCATGTTAAGAATATATGTGCTGTGATCCAGACTGCTGATAAGTTACTAGAACATGTGTAGATTATGTAAGATTGTTATTTCATAACGCCTGATACTGTGCTACTCACAAATGTGAAACACTATGCATGCTGCAAACGTGTGATAAATGAGGGACTTGGACATGGCAAGAGAGTGATTCATGATCTCCCCCTCTTTGCCTTTGCAACCTTGTTATAGTTAGATAAATATCTGTTTTACTGTATTGTTTGTGGTTTGTTTGAAGGTTTAAGAGACTTACCTTTGAACATTTCAGAAATGGTATTTGATACAGTTTTCCCTACTTCATGGATTTATTAGATAATCCTATTGGAAAGGTATGTTGCCATGAATGGATCTGCTCCTGGGCTGCATTTATTCATAGGATAGCATGATGCATGTCCAGTGCTCTTTTCCAAGGTTGACAGTTAAAAATAGTTATGTAAAGCTTTTTTTTTAAATTACTGCATTAAGTGGTATGTATCATGGGATCTTTTTCTAATCTGCGTGTAAATGAATATTTTTGTAGATATCTGGATTAACTTCACTTGGTCATTCCAGACTGATATACATGTGATTTAAATTATTAATGAAGCCAGTGTCTAATATTGGTTTCAAATGTTTGTTGGTAGTGATAAGCTTTTTATTGAATGTTACTGCTTAAATGTAAGGTAAGTCCAAAACAACATTCATCAAAATGTTGTGTTGATCAAGACAGCTGGTTAACTCTTGGACTGCCACACCCTTGAAGTCCTATCTGATTTGTACTACAATGCATTGCTTCATCTGATACCATTAGTAACATCAGCTTTTTTTCTTTGAATAATATATATGTAGTCAGTGACAGTTGTACGTGGTGTGTCATTTTTTCTGGCAAGGAGATGTCAACTTTAACCCACTGACTGCCATATAGTTTTTCTGGTTAGTACACTGTATTGTTTTTCTGGACAAGTAGTACAGTGTACTAAAAAGTTCATTGTAGTCAGTGGGTTAAAGCAGACATGAAGTTATGCACAAACAAAAACTGGCTTTGTAAATCAATAGTGTAACTTAAAAAAGTGCATGATCTGTCATGTAATATTGGAATGTCATTTTATGTTAATTGCAACGGGAGGTTTGTTAATTGAAGCAAGTTACCAAACCATGCAGTTGTAGGAGATGTGTGCAGTATAAATACGAGACAGTGGACTTCACTGTTGGGTCATATTCTGTAACTTATATTTCCAAGTGCCCTAAGTTGTATTTATTTTAGAATTGTTAAATATGTCATATTAATACACAGTTTTGTAAAAAGATATGTGCATGTATTGTATCTGTGTGTACATGCACTGTGCGTGCACATACACACGTGCACGCACAAATTCCTCATATTACAGACATGATCTGTTCCACACAAACTGTCCGTAAGGTAGACATCCACAAAGGAAAAACTGTGGCAGCATGAATGCTAGTGTACTGATCCATGTGCTCGCCTGACTCACTTTACTGATCATTTGTGTGTTAAAGTGAAAGGGATGGGTGTGTGTGGGCTCATTTACACATGCCATTGCTTTCGAAATGCACTACCGTATGCCATATTATAAAACTTTTTGTCTGCTGGCCAGGAAATAGCCTGAGATAATTAAAATCACTGCTTATTTGTGTGCATTTTTTCCATTAAAAACTGTACTAGACAAGTATTACAAAATTCATATACATAAACTCTTATATAAATGTATGAGATCTGTGCTTTACGTGATGATGAAAATTTAGACCATTGTTTTCCTTGTGGTCAGAGGAACTTGTTCCTTTAAAATGTCAGAACTTTCTGTCTCATAACCAAGAAGACTACAATCTAAAACATTAGGGATGGCATTTTTCACAAATGTTACCAGTAAAATTAATATTTCCCCTTTAGAATTACTTTGTTGTGTGCAGATGTGCATACTGAATTATTTGAATATTATTTTTCAGTCTCTTGGTTGTCACCTGAATTTAGTTTGCTTCATTTAATGCACATAATGACTGTACAGTATACGGCAGTATTTGAATCGCCCCCCATTCCAATTTGTACACACTGGTTATAGATAAATGGTACAGCCTTTTTTGATATTAATACAGATAGTACCATAACATTATAATGAAATATACTGACTTTTAAAATACTCAGTGGTAATAATTGTCTGGCTACATAGTATATCATTATCAACCAAAGCTCAGATTGTACAGGAAGCAAAAACCAAGTTTCATTTTACTTGCATATTGTACACATGCTATTGTATAAAGATAAATGACAACATTTCATATGTACATAAAATAAACTAGTGACCAATATTCTGATCAGTTTTGGTGATTATGTTTATCGTGTTATGTGTGTATCAGAATTGTAGTCAAATGTTAAATTGTCATTAATGTGACACAGGTTCCCATGATAGTAGTGACTGCATGTGATAACAGGATTGCACAGTTTACTTTACGGTCGTAAATATGACATGTCGGTATAAAAGTCAACAGCTATAAGAGAATTATGCAGTTAATTGGAAACAGCTATATATTTATATTCCAAATTAAAATTGTATAACTAGTTGGTCATCTTTGTGTGCATGAACTTGTAACCTTGTGTAGATACAAGTGCAGGTTAAAATTTTGCTAAAATTGTGTTCACATATTCCTAATGAGCTATTGTAATGCATAACTTGGTGCTTCCATCTTCGTTGTTAAGTCATAATTATATGTGTTAAAGTAGAATCACATCAATGAAGTCTCCCCATTGTGAACTTATATGTGGGAAATTTTTATTTCCTAAATTGAAGTAGATATTTTTTTACTGGTATTCAGTACTCTTGTCATGATTTTTATTGTTTCAAGTTCTTTCATTAGAACATACCAGAACAATATATGCCGTTAAAATATATCAATAATGTCAAATATAAACTCTGTTTTCTCTGTGTTCTGGTTTTTCCAAGCTGGCAATGCAGCAAGTATTAGTATATTGTGGTTAAAATCCTAACAGTCCCATATTTATTAATGTGTACCTGTTTATTTACCTGAATAAGGAATATATTTATAGTTTCTAAGTAATACAGTTGCAAAGTAACATTTCTTTTATGTTTTTGCTGTAGCTGGATGTTGCACAGTCAGTATATATGACCTGTAACATGCATGATTAAATTAGGGAATGCTTGCTGCAGTTGAGTTCAGAGTATTGCTTTGAAATTTTGCAGGATCATCAAGTTCATTTCTAATGTGAATTGCAGACTGGGTGCTGTTTATGTGAGTCAGTGTGATCTTCATCCTGAAAAGGCTAATGGCTGTTGCCATATACATTGGCTCAATCATGTCTTTTTTGTACAGCCCTGAGCACTGCCACAGTTCTTTCTTTTCTGTGGGTTCTGAAGGACTGTCTTATGGTCTAAGTGCACTTCTACTCATCTATGAAGATTTACTATCTTTGATGCATCATTCTCAAGTAATATGGTGTTGGAGATCTGTGTGTTTATCTGTTCGTTATTTATTTCAAAAGTGTTGTCCTTGGCCCAGACACACAGCATATTAACATATTGTCTTTGTTCTTCACTCTGATAACCATGTTATCAGCATACACGTAAAGTATGGTAGGTCTCGATCATGTATTTTGTTGACTGTGCAGTAATGATATGCAGTAGAGGTGACCTATTGGTTATTTCAGTATGCCCCAGGGGTATTAATCACTCCACGTTCGACGGTGATCCAAATAGTTATTTTTTTTTTTTAGTAAAACTGTGTGTTACATTCCAAACACAAGGCATGGAAGAGGTAGAAATCAAGAAAGTTAAGTTCTTCTACAAGCCATGAAGACATACGGTGAGTAGAGGTGTAGCGCCACTCATTTTTAACCTTGGCGCTAGATGGAGGTGAGTGATCCTTACGCACCAGCAGTCTTAGTCCCGGGAGAGAACAACGGTATCCATTAAATAAGAGGTTAGTTGGGCCCTGGAACAAGTCAGGAAGTTCTGAGAAGAGAAAATATATCTTGTTCCAGCTGGGATTCGAATCAGGAACCGAGAAATCAGTAGACGCGCCTTGTTGACTACACTATCCCGGCTTCCAGCGACATTGAATGAATACAACGAAATCGAACTTTTATGAAACGAGTGTTTTAGACCCGTCTGTTTATTTGTATGTTTGATTCATCCTTACGGACTTAAAAGGGAATGACTTTATTGCCGGACAACCATGTTACTGACCTGCATTTGGGATGTGCACGGTTCGAATCCCGGTCATGACACGGACTATTTTGACTGATTCTTCTCGTTTTCACTCTATTTCCCACGGAGAATGACAGGACTGTACTTTCAAATTGGCCATGACCGCTTTCTTTCACGTGCTTCCCAGTAAATCGCTTGTTATTCAGCCTGTCATGTGTATAAAGAGGACAGTCAAACCTGGATACAGCGTCAATGACCACCGCAATTTGTGGCGGTATGTCGAGATTGGAGACAAACCTAATTAGGGTGCAATAGGGAATTTATGTTCACAGACTTTTACGTGCGTGAAATGAGGGTGGGTCTATATCGGTGTTTGATTGTATTTACTTTGAGCAACTGACAGCACTGTTAAACAAGCTAGGCAAAAATAGTCAAACTTCACCCTGGAACAGGCCATTAAGGCCCAGAGACGGAATATAAGTATCGCTCTACTTCTTCTTGAACCTCGACGCTAGATGGTGTTTGTTAATGCCACATCCCAGCTGCTCTACCCTCGGAAAAGACGCGGTACCCATTGTATAGGAGGCTGGGTGGGCCCCAGCGCCGGTCTGGACGGGTGGGGAATTCCCCCATCCCGGAAACTCGATCCCTTTACCGACTGGCGAGTCTCTAATCCGACCGAGTTATCCCGACGCACTTCTTAACCCTTACCCTGCTAACGTGGAGAATAGGGTGAGCTAATAATGCCAGCAAATGACAGATGGGATTTAACTCGGCGTTTAAATGGCTAATAAACAAACAAAAGACAAATATCTCACATAAAAACCCGACTAATGCACAGATTTATTATTAACACCACTTTATTACCACTGTGTCACTCCGAAATGTTTCAGCCCTTCCAGGGTCATCTTCAGGGAGTACGACTGACACATTTCAATAGCAGGGTCAACACAGTGAGTTACCGGATGTAAAATTTAGTTTAGCGTGCAGCGTGTATTATATTACGCGGCAGTTGACTTCCCGAAATATGTCTCTTTGAGGGCTGAAACATGTCGAAATGACACAGTGTTAATAATAAATGTGACCATTAGCCGGTATTTTATGTGAAATACGATATTAGTGCACGGACATGACAAGACAATTACCACGCGATGTCTGGAGTGTCACTGGCTAGAATCTGATAAAAACCGCCCCACTTCTATTTCCCTGTCGCTGGATCACACATTGTCATACTGACGACAAGGCACGGCCCCGAGTGGTGGTATTACGTAGTCGTACACTCTGCGACACGAATCTTTGGTTACTTAAGTTGTCGTAGGTGGCGTTTAGAGGCATGAGTATGATAGCCAGCTCGGATGTCCGTCTCCAAACCGTACAACTTTCCATCGGGATAGATTTTAGATCATAAAGGGAATGAAATTTTGGAAGAGTTGAAAGTAGAACCAGCTGACGAGAAGCTAAGAAGATACACATCAAATATGGTTACGACATGTAACAAGAATGAACAACAGGATGCCAAAAATAATGCTGAATTAGAGACCAAAAGGACGAAGACTTTTGAAGGGATTATTT
>Ga0123357_10001948_pt1 | contig 22533 bp, 13 predicted proteins | sample TergutEmb28metaG_FD_89873 | JGI IMG/M metagenome (GOLD analysis project Ga0123357, IMG submission 89873) | Embiratermes neotenicus P4 segment gut microbial communities from Petit-Saut dam, French Guiana - Emb289 P4 | ecosystem: Host-associated > Arthropoda: Insects > Digestive system > Gut ... | reverse complement strand
GAGCACCACAAACGAAACAAATGGAGATTCCCTTTGTGCCCCACCCCCCCGAAACCCCCCCCCCCCCCCCCTTCCAGGGAACGATTATAATGTAACCATTCCTGCCCCACATACCCTTGAAAATACCAGGAAGTTACTCATTCCTCAGAAAGAAATACCCTATTAGGCCCTAAATGTTCCATCTTTGTCATTAATCAAAGTGACCCCCTGCCTATGTAATGCTACAGCACTTTTACCCTGCTCCAACCCAAAGATCAAAACAGCATGTTAGGCTGAAGCACAGGCAACACAGACCATTTCTAGACAGTGTCAACACCCAGTAGCATGACAAACACAATTTATCTTTTCCCACATGTTTCAAAGGTTCAAATCATATTATCCCAAATCAAATGATTACCTGATGCACTTAGTGTAGGCCTACTCACTCCAAAACCAGTTCACATTAACCCTTGATATACTGTTACTTGAATTTTTGAAACAGATCTAGCAAGATGTAACAGATTTTATTATTCATTATATTACCACCATACTAATGTAATATTTCAAACTGTATTTAGTACAACTGCTTGCATGCAATGTGCTGTATACCAGTCAGGTCGGGTCAGGCTTTCCCGTTACAAGCCTGGTGTGGCCCAGAGGGTGGGTAGAGGTATAGCTCTACTCTTCCATGACCGCGGCACTAGAAGGGGGTGAGTGGTCAGCAGCACGCCCCAGCCGCACTTTACCCCCGGGAAAGACCTGGTACCCATTTTACAGGAGGCTGGGTGGGCCCCAGGGCCGGTCTGGACGGGCGGAAAATTTCGTCCCCACCGGGATTCGATCCCGGACCGTTATAACCGATCCTTGATTTCTTCCTTGGCTAGATTATTTGGCTCCACACCTCATTCATAATATAGGTAACATGTATGAGGATCTGCCTGCTGGTCTGTTCAGCGGTGAGCATGTCTTATCTCAGGGAATATACGTGGTATGTTCAAGATAGCCAGGGACAAGCATAACGGTATTTGGATAAGTATTAATGGGGGTTGTCATTAATGAAGATGTAGTCACTTATTAGTTTAATGTACTTCTGTTCCGTTCTTCTAATTCTTGCACAAGTTACTTATTGTTCACAATGCATCACCAGTACACTGCTTTACACATACATATAGCGGCATATATAGAATTTTCTTTGATTGCTTCCTCACTCAGTAACGGTCTGAACACCACTAACTGCAATATGCTGTTTCCCTCAACACCAAGGCCTGTGCCTTTGTCCTTGCATATCTCTTCCCCCTTTATGACTTTCAGGACCCCAGTGTCCCAAAATCTCTTTGACACGGTGGTGCCGACCACTGCTAAAACTCTCACCCCCTTTCACCCCACGTTCATCTTTTCTTCTAGGACCAGTTGTACTGTTATACTGTCCAGCCCATAGTCAGTTGCTATACCAACTGAGCTACCCGGCCCACCTCTGAATACCACTAGTGCCGGTTAAGCAATGGATAAGTTTCTAAATATACTAGCCTGAACAGGCACCATGTATTTTGCAAAATTTCAACAATTCTACCCTGCTATATCAACATAAAATCTAAATTTGCTGCTACCAGTCAGAATTTGGATTCTACACAGGTTCCTGACAAACCGTTTGTTTCATTCAGTATGTAATATACTTGTCTAAGTATTACGTTAAAGTAATTTCTCCCAACATAATTATTCAAACTGTTGTCATAATTTCCCATTCACTAAACCATAGTAAGTATTAATTTGTCTACACATCCCGTACGTCAAGTTCTCGCAAAATTTTATCAATACTCTCATAATAAAATAACTCATTCAAGGAATTACTTGGGATAGGATTTTGTCTGATTCTTCACCACAGCTTACATCCCAACGGATCTAGACAGACAACGGGTTACATCTTTCTAGCAAAATATATTTATATATATTCTCTAAAATAGTCTACATATCTACACACCAGAACGAAGTCTACGTAACTGAATTCCTTTCTACTACATATTGACTTAGCAATATAAAGGCAGATCATTCACGTAATTCAATTTTCTTGTTTTACTGAAATTTGGAAAATATAAAACAACTAACAAAACACTTCTTAATCATTTTTTTGTTGTCTGAGTTATGGATGAACCATATACCACTAACCTGGCATGAATAGGAAAATGTCAAATAGAAGGCTCATCTCAAGGCCTTGCCCAGAGCACTGTGATTTTTGTGTTTCTTCACATTGAAGGTTGGATCACAAAGATATTGCCTCTCGGTCTTACAGGTGGGTGCATGAGTTCACAAAATCCGTAACTCAGTGTTTTAAAGTTCAGTTAGCAACAGCATTTGCCGACATAAAAAGAATGTGCTGTTGCTGAGGAATGTTGCACACACAGTCTTCCTGTTGCTATAGTGTGCAACTACTCACCTAAATTTGTGTCTTAACTGCAAATTCAAAATTTCCATCATACCACTTTAATTATCACACCAACTAATGCACTTATATAAAATTTCACATTAAAACATTTAAAATCGCTCCAACATGTTTCAATCCTAAGATCATCCTCAGGGAGCTAAGTTGTTCCTTGCTAAAGTCATTTTAAAAACATTCGTTAATTAATTACTTTATATTAATACGGTGCTGTGGCAGCATGTTGTGTTATGTAAGGGTACTTGTTGAGAATGCGCCTGATTATAGGCACACCTATAATCAGGCACATTCTCAACAAGTACCCTTACACAACACGACATGCTGCCACAGCACCCTATTAATATAAAGGAATTAATTAACAAGTGTTTTTAAAATGACTTTAGCAAGGAACAACGTAGCTCCCTGAGGATGATCTTAGGACTGAAACATGTTGGAGCAATTTTAAATGTTTCAATGTGAAATTTTATGTAAGTGCATTAGTTGGTGTGATAATTAAAGTGATTCTACAAAATGCACGAAGCAACAATAAAGATTCCATCATACCAATTTACAAAGCATAGGCTATACATATAAAATTACCAAAATTCACTACAAGTTCTCTTTCACATCCTCAAAATATCTCAAATCTTTACGTCACTTCTCATGAACTACCAACTATTAATGGCAGCTGCAGACAGCAGGTAATATATGGAAGGTGAGATTAACTTACAAGTTAATTTAGCAGACTGAAACATTAAGTGAATTCGTGGAGTATATTGTATAACTGCTGCCAAGTTAAATCTATTTATAATATGACATCCGGTCTTCCAAGATATGCCATGTCACTACCTCCATCTTCACATCAGTTGAACAAACCATCCACACTCCAGAAAACTAGGATCTTTGTCAATAGTGTGAGTACCTCCATCTTAGCAATCCTGTTACAGGCCTGGGCAGGCTCAAAGTGTTCCAGGAGTTTGAGGTTCCAAGATATCAAGACAATCAGCAAGCAAAGGTGGTAAAGTTGTCAGTCCTATGCACTGTATGGCTTTGCCTCCCACAAAATGAGTAGGTACTCAATTCTGTTAGAGGCTGAGACTACCCGAAGACAATACAGCGGCCGAAAAGTTTATGACAATGAAAAATTCCAATGACACCATTGGGAATCAAACTGTGACCTTCCAGCTTGTAGCACAGTGCCTCAAACAACTGTACCACCCCATGCCCTGATATATATACATACATATATAGCACCAACTAAACCATCAGGAGTTAACAGATCAAAACTTTTGCTCCTCCAGTACACACATTTCAATTTCCAGCCACTATTCACTACTTGGTCATATCCTTGGGATTACATCCACTCTTTAAAGTTCAGCACACCAGTGTGAAAAGACAACACTGGTGGTGTGCAACCCATTTAATATGCCTCCCTTATGACACTGGTCTATAAAACCCAGCACACAAATGTATATTGAAATGTGTGATTGTAAGTAAATGCAGTAAATACTTATGTGTAAAATCACAAAATCTGCTCTGACTGGTTAGAACATACATATGTAAGCTGGGTTTTCTGGAGTAGCTTACATCTGTATAGTTAAAATACTATACACTGTTTTTTTGGTTGTCACTAGCAGCAGCCTGCAGTACAACAGTACAATTGCTGCTTACACAGTGAGAATCTTGCCAGATTGGAATCCTGTGATAGAAGTAACGATCACAATATGCACAGCTGATACTGACAATATCCACAGCCCTGACACTGCTCATATACAGCATTTGCAAAACTGGGTGTAATAAGATTATAATAAAGTCAGGATTATGGACAAGTCCAATATAATTATTGTAGCACACAACTGTGAGACATACATTTGGCTGAATTATTACTGTGTGTAAGGAGACAAACTATGGAAGGACCTTGAAACACTGAAATGTGAACTCTTCTTTCCTCAAGCTTCCATTCATGATATCATATGGATGGCTTCTGATGTGTTTCCACTATAAGAGAGCCACTTCCAGCACATATACAATTATGTATCCAATTTCCACACTCAAGAAGTGGGTAATTAATAATTATGTGCCCTATAGAAAATGTCTCTACATGGGGGGGGGGGGGAAATGTGAGGGGTTAACAAGTATTCATAAACCACAATGTCAATCATTTAAAGACACTTGCAATACACGAGTACTCTGAACTTTGAAAATATTCTTGCACTACTGGACATACATGACTTTTGCCGAAGTGTGAATTATATCAGTGCACAGTGGAAAATCTTTTTTAAAATAACACAGAAATAGAGACCGCATGATCTGTAAATGGTGATGATTACGCAGCTAATAATGAATGACTTATACATAAACCATGGGATTAGGATTGCTGATTACAATAGGACAGGTGTCTCTTTAGAACACATTTGTGACTGAATGCCTTACTGCACACTTCACAGCAATATGGACGCTCCCCAGTATGTACGCGTTGATGTACTTTCAGATGTTCCATTTGTTTGAATGTTTTATTACACACTTCACAGCGATATGGACGCTCCCCACTATGTACACGTTGATGTGCCGTCAAATGTTCTAGGGTCCTGAGTGTTTTATTACACAATTCACATTGATAAGGACGCTCCCCAGTGTGTACACGTTGATGTACCTTCAAATTACCCAGTTTCCTGAATGTTTTATTACACACATCACACCCATATGGTCGCTCCCCAGTATGTACACGCTGATGTTCCTTCAGATTTCCTGTGCCTCTGAATGTTTTATTACATACGTCACAGTGATATGGACGCTCCCCAGTATGTACACTTTGATGTACCTTCAGACTACCTGTTTCACTGAATGTTTTATTACACACATCACAGCGATATGGACGCTCTCCAGTATGTACACGTTGATGAACTTTCAGAGTACCCCGTTTCTTGAATGTTTTATTACACACATCACAGCCATATGGTCGCTCCCCAGTATGTACACGATGATGTTCCTTCAGACTACCCTGTTTCCAGAATGTTTTATGACACACTTCACATCGATATGGACACTCCCTAGTATGTACACGCTGATGTACCTTCAGATTTCTTCCTTCTCTGAATGTTTTATTACATACATCACAGCGATATGGACATTCTGCAGTATGTATCCCCTGGTGCTGTTTCATAGCACTCTGCTCAATAAACGTTCCATTGCAGGTTCCCGGTTACATAGAACAAAGGAAGTAAAATTACTATTTTAAAAAGAGGTAAAAACATTATCAAAATTGAGTTATACATCAGTTACACAAGTATTATATCACAAGACATGTGTTCTTTATCAAATTCCATTAAGCACAACAAATGCAGTCTACTATGGCGAGTTAGCAATACATAAATCAAATTTGTGTCACAAGACAACAGTGCAGAATGTGTGATAAAAATATTTTACAGCTTTTCTTTGAAGATCTAAACTAAGCTATGTCTCTCCTGATAATCAGCTGCCACTATATAAACTCATTAACTGTCAACTCCTCTAACAGACATCCAGGATGTGCAGACTGTCTGCTATCAAGACATGTTATTCTTGGACATCTTGAACCTTGAAAATGGGACGGATTGGTTATCCCAAAACATTGGAATGGAATTACTATTTTATTGCACGTACAATCCCAGGATAGAGCAAGTCTCAAAACATGTTCAATTTCAGTGCATTTTTCCACCATCAGAATGCCAAATGTTCGAATATAAATGTGTTCTGTGACATAATCTCCGAAAACATTGTCTAGTAGGGTAAATACACATGACATCCCATGTCGATGGATTTATCCTGCTTCCCCTACTCAACATCTCTGTAGTTCCTTCATCCCTATAAACCACCATACTTGAAACTTCCAGCTTCTGACACCACATAAACAAAATCCACACACAGATCAACCAGCTTGCTGTAACTGCTAAGATACTTTCACAGCCTGGCATACAGTTGTGTGTGGCATCTGTAGCTGTTCAATCATGGCAAACAGACTTTCATGGGCAGAATGAGAGACTTCCATGTCTTGTTCAACATTCATGTCTCATTTGAACACAGATCATACTTGTGATTCGCCAAAGATTAGAAAAATATTCCAGTTACATTATGGTACAGTGTACCAGTCACCCAGAAAGCAAATGTGCAAGTGTTTAGCAACAGGCGACATTGCCTTCTGTCTGCATGCAGTACTACAATGTGTCTGTAAGATTATATAAAGGGAAATGAAGTGATGTTCCTGATGACTGCTGTAATCTTATAAAAACTGCAAGTAAGAGAAAAGTGACCTTTTGCAATACTTGATATAAGGGGATGATACCGCATTGTCCACTGTAGTTTCAGGACAACTTTCTTATACTGCTTAAAAACAACTCTGAGGCCAGAAGATATTAAATGCAAGTGCCACAGCATCTACCTGTACCAGATCATCCAGGGTAGACTCCCAACCCCAACCCATACCTGAAATATTGCTAAAGTTGCCACAATCATAAGACAGATAGTTAAGAAGTAGTGAAACCAAGTATATGGATGAAAAGCCATGAGTCCAATTCATGACAACTTCATATCTTGGAGGCAACTAAATATGTTAATAATAGGACAGCCTGACGAAATGCTCACAGACATGAGAAACAGTAAAGGAAGCAGAAAGTTATCTGCTGTGTGAATGGAGAGTCTGGTCAGTGGTGTGAATCAGTATCTGAAACTTGTGTTTGCATACTCCACATCAGTGAACGTGGATAAGGTATGAGATACAGGAATTTCAATTTTTCATTCCTCCCCCAGCCTACACTTCTTGCAGAGGCAACCATCACCTGTAGGCTTGTCATAACACTGCTTAATGCAGCTTTCAGGCAGTCAGTACCTCCAAAAATCCTGTTCTCTATCACATTTGGCTTTGCAGCATCATTCTAAAACCAATAGTGCACTTTTTCATGCCGAGTGGCCATTTAAACTTGTACATGCAGCATCACTCTCTAGTGCAACAAGAACCATTGCTCTATGGGGAAATCTAAGTCCCCTATAACAGATCACAATTCAAATTTTAATACATCTAATGGAGCTTCAGCTGATAAAACATAAAAATATAGTAAATTATAGTAAAGCTCAAAGACTAAGCTGGTTTGGTCACATACAAAGAATGCCAGATACCAGAACAGTCAAGAAGATATTTAAATGGAATCCTCTAACCAAAAGATCACAAGGAAGACCCAAGTACCACTGGGAGGATAACGTCAAACAGGACATTTGCCAAATGAAGGTTAAAATTGGATAACCTTTGTCCAAGATCGAGGGAAATGGAAAGATGTCGTCAAGAAGGCCAAAACTTTCAACCACTAAAGGAAGTTTAGCACCCGAAGAAGAAGAAAAAGAATGGAGCTTCAGAAACACAGTAGAATTCCTGTAACATGGAGGTCTTCTTCTTCGGTGGCACTACAGCCCAGGGTGGGCCTTGGCCTCCTTTACAATACGCCTCCAAGCCTCTCGATCCCTTGCTCTATCTCTCCATTTGTTTATTCCCATCTTTCTCAGGTCCGTGGACACGTCATCCAGCCATCTCATTTTTGGTCTTCCTCTTCGTCTTGTTGCATACAGCTTTCCGTATATCTTTTTTGGAATTGCTGTGTCTTGCATTCTTCCTATATGACCAAGCCATCGTATTCTTTGGCATTTAATGAACCTGATAATGTTCTCCCCCTTGATTATAACTTCTAATTCATCGTTTCGTCTGTAACACGGAGTTGATATTCAAAAATCCTGATACTTCAGCAGGTGAGGAAAATTGTCCCTTATTCCAGAAGCTCTGGTGTCCGTACCTTCCAGTATGTATACAGATACTGTGACTTCACATTTTGTAATCTGGACTTCACTGAGCCCACTGAGCTATTATAATGGCTCCCAAAGTACCCAAAATAAGTAAACAAGCAGCTGCTGGAATAACAAGGCAAATAACATTCATAATTCCAGAGACACTTGAAACAGTTGAAGAATAAAAGACCAACTTGATGTCACTTGCTATTTTATTTCACATCTTATGCAATCAACAAGTTTCGGACATTAATATATCCATCATCAGGAGCTTGAAACAATTATGCTGAATTACCACATTGGTCGTATTGTTCTTGGTTTGATGTGTGTTGGAGTTTCGGTGTGGTTGGGTTGGAGCGGTATCCGTGTTGCAGGCTGAATCTGTTGAATTACATGGGTTGTATAGTTGTTGGTTTGATGTATGTTGGAGTTTCGGTGTGGTTGGGTTGGAGTGGTATCAGTGTTGCAGGCTGAAGCCTGCAACACGGATACCACTCCAACCCAACCACACCGGAACTTCAACACACATCGAACCAACAACAATACGACCAATATGGTAATTCAACAGAATAGTCGCAAGCTCCTGATGATGGATATATTAATGTCCGAAACATGCTGAGCACATAAGAAGTGAAATAAAATAGCAAGTGACATCAAGTTGGTCTTTTATCCTTCAACTATCACAATGACGCACGGTCCAATAAACATAAGATACACTTGAAACAGGAAGCCTGGAAGTGCTACAAATAAAAGTGTCATTTAGCAGCATACAACATTGGATTGTTGACCATTCAAACATAAGCAAAAAATTACTTGTAAGAAATAAGGTCATTAGAGTGCAGCCGATCATTTTTGGTATAGCTGTTTATTAGGATTGCTGGCATCAGTTACGGACGGTTCATAGCCATGTGTTGTAAGTTAATCAGTCAATGTATATTCAGGACTGTTGGTGATAGGTAGGAGGGAAGAGATTTAAATGCCAAAACAGTTAGGAGATGATAACAGACACGACCAATCCAATCCAGTGCAAATTCAGTCGCATATGAGTGTGGTATAAGTAGGAGTATAGAGAAGTGACTGTGTCAGTTTCCCAGAAATGATCTAGTTGTTTTACTGGATATAGCACTCCATTATTTTATATCAAGAATAAATTGACTAAATAAAACAAGTAAGAAAAGAATAATTAAAACTATATGTGATTTGGTGAACCACACCCGTTTCCCAAAAGAGGATCACGTACAAAACTGAGTGGGCCAGACAGCTCAGTCGGTATATTGTCTGGCTACGGGCTGGACGATCCAGGGATTGAATCCTGGTGGGGTAGTGATTTTCCACACCTGTCCAGACCGGCCCTGGGGCCCACCCAGCTTCCTGTACAATGGGTACCAGGTCTTTCCCAGGGGTAAACAGCAGCCAGGGCGTGACGCTGACCACTCACCCCATCTAGTGCCGCGGTCATGGAAGAGTAGAGCTATACCTCTGCTCCCCCTATGGGCTATACAGCCTGTACAGAGCCTCAGTGCCTGTACAAAGGTGCACTTTACCTTACCTTACCAAACTGAGCGCGTATGGACAATAAAGTTATGAAGGGTGATCATGTAGAAGAGGTACTGTTCATAAATGTAATACTTAATACTCTGGCACCTCTGCAGTCAGGTCAGTGTCGGATTAAAAAATCTACTGCATAAGCAGTCTGGTCTTTAGGAAACATCCTGAGAATAAGGATTTTTTTCTATATGGAGAAAAGAATATATTTTCATTCCCATCCATGTAGCTGTATCAACTGGCCAGGAATATTGGCATCACAAAAACAACCGATATTTCTAGACATTGGTGAAATGTGTTTAATAACAGATATATACACACATGTAACTCACCTCATCTGGTTCAGACTTTATATGAGGAAAAGTTTTATCTTCAGGAAACTCCTCTTGTTTGATGCCTATATCTGCCTCTTTGTGTATAGCTATGAAACCCTCATCTATGACAACTATGTCCTCCTTAACTTCTATATTGCTGACATCATATATACCATCAGATGGTGTTGGAAACGTCTCACTAGATGAACCGGGCAGAATGTGCAGAGGATCTGCACAGTTCTGTAAAACCAACATTACATTAATGTGGCCTGTCATAACAAGGAATGGTATACACTGTAGCTGTTTTGAAGATTCACCCCATTTTAACTGTCAAAATCATTACAAGGAATAAAAATAAATGTCACAGAGAAGAGTCTTTCCCAAGAAGCCAATAGTTGCTCAGCTACTCATTCAACGCCCTGTCTTTTAGAGAAAACGTGGATTCCTTGCCATTTTCACCACAGCCGGAATCACACCCTCTCACGTAACTCCTTTAGCCTGCCTATCTTCTGTTCTCACATACATGGGCTGATCATTTAATTCCAAGACTGATTTTTTTGTGAGTGAATAACTAGACTTAATGTTTAGTTGGTCTTGTCTCCTTCAAAATAGTGTCCTTTTGCTTGTATGCACTTATTCCAGCGCTCCTGCCACTGACGAAAGCACCTCTGGTAGTCACGTTTTGTAATAGCCCTTAGTCGTCTCGTCGCGTTGGCTTGAATATCTTCAACGTAATCAAATCAGCGACCTTTCATTGTTTTCTTCAGTTGTGGGAACATGAAGAAGTCACACGGAGCAAGGTCAGGGGAGTAGGGAGGTTGTGGGAGCAACAGAATGTTGTGTTTTGCCAGAAATTCATTTGTGGTGACAGCCCTGTGGGCAGGGGCGTTGTCATGGTGCAGGATCCAGTTGCCAGAGCGCCACTTCTCAGGGCTATGTCTGCGCATAGCACCGCGGAGGCGTTGCAGGACTGTTTTGTAGAATTCCTTATTTACCGTCTGTCCTGTAGGGACGAACTCATTATGAGCCAGCCCGTCAATGTTGAAGAACGCAATCAACATGGTCTTGATACTGGACTTCACCTGCCGCGCTTTCTTCGGTCAAGGAGATGATGATGTGCTCCACTGGGAGGACATTTGCTTTGTTTGACACGTGAACGTCCTTCTGTTCTGCCGTTAGGAGACAGGGCACAAATTTCGCTGTCACATGTCTCATTTGCAAATCTTCAGTTAGAATTTTCTGGCACGTACCGAATGCTATACTAACATCCTCTGCAGCCTCTCTGATAGTCACACGTCGGTCAGAATGAATGATTTCTTGCACATGTGCCACAGTCTCCTCGTGTCGGAGGTGGAAGACCTGCCTGGGCGGGGGTCATCTTCAAAGGATCGGCGTCCACTTTCAAAACGGGAATACCACTCAAATGTCTTCGATCGACTTAGGCAGGACTCTCCAAAAGCTGCTTGCAGCATTTCGTACGTTTCATCACCAGTATTCCCCAGACGGAAACAGAAATCAATGCACACATGCTGCTGCACTTTCTCCTCCATCGTGAAATGTGATGCACACTGTTGTAGACGTTCACCCAAGGACCTCCACAGAGCAAATGCAGGGAGATACCGACCTCAGGTTTTGCACATACACTTGTACAGAGTTGCCACTTGTCCCACTCTGTTACCATTTCGCTACGTATTATAGTTTCCCGGAAAAAAATCAGTCCCGGAATTAAATGATCAGCCCACGTATATTCTTCACTGAACAACATCACTATTGCAGCCCCTATGTTTAGTGCACTTCAAACACCATGCAGACACACCAAAATGAGGGACAGAAAGGTGAGACACTGATAAATAACAGAATCCCTAACCTAACGATCTTAGATTGGCACAAAAGATACCCAACGAAACTCAAACCACATACATCACCAACCCTAATCTCAACTAACAGGGGGTGTTGAAAAGTCCTTAGCCCGACCTAATTCCCGATGTCATAGGATGGAATCCATAGTGTCATTGGAAAGAGTGGTCTGTTCATGTGCCAAATTGCAAGCCTTTTCTTGTTACAGAGGCTGAAAGGAAGCATGTCAGGTGACGTGCGTAATTTCAACATGGAGACGTGAGCTGTCATCAAGTTTTTTTCCTGCAAGGTAAGGTGCCGAAGGAAATTCACGCCATTCTGATAGAAACATTATGGGACATGCACCATCGTATGCCACCATCAAAAACTGGGTGGCCCAGTTTAAATGTGGTGATTTTTCCACCTGTGATGCGCCTTGTCCTGGACGACCCAAAACAGTGACCACCCCGGAGAGTATTCATCAAATTCATGAGCTAATCTTGGAATACCGCCGGATTTCAGCTAAATCAATAGCTGAGCAACTGGGCATCTCACGTGAGTGGGTTGGGTCCATCATTCATGAAGATTTGGACATGCGAAAGTTCTCTGTGAAGTTGGTCCCGAAATGCATGAATGCGGATCAAAAACATCAATGGTGCCAGTCATCTGAGCAACTTTTGGAATTTTTTTGGCACGATCCAAATGATTTCCTGACGCAATTGGTGACCATGGATGAAACCTGGTTATATCACTATGACCCAGAGACTAAGCAATAATCACTGGAGTGGCGGCATAGCGGCTCACCCGACCCAAAAAATTCCGAGTGCAAAAATCCACTGAAAAAGTTCTTGCCTCGATTTTTTGGGATCAAGACAGCATCCTCCTCATTGATTATCTTCCAAAGGGCCAAACTATCAATGAAGAGTATTAGTTATCTCTGCTGGTGCAACTAAAGGACATTTTGAAAGAAAAACGCCCACGCCACTGGAAGGTCACCAAGGGGATCTTGTTCTTGCATGACAACGCCCTGGTTCACCGAGCACTTGCAACCCAGAAGAAACTGGCCTACCTGGGCTTCCAATGTCTTGATCACCCACCCTATTCTCCGGATCTTGCCCCGTCGGACTAACACCTGTTCCCTGGACTGAAAAAACAATTGAAAGGTCGCCATTTTTCATCCGACGCGGAGGTCATTGCTGCCGTGGAGACCTGGTTGGATGGACAATTTTCTGCATTTTTTTTGAGTGGCTTGCAAAAGTTAGAGCAACGGGCTAAGAAGTGTATTGAGCTTCGTGGGGAGTATATGAATAAATCCCAAGTTTGGTCGCTGTAGCTTGTTTCCTTCCTGGTCATGATAAGGGCTTATCAGCACCTCCTCATACATATACTGAACTGGAATAACCAAAGAAAACCTTAGTTGAAGATGACAAAACACAACCCCCAAGCTAAGCTGCCTCTATTAAACTGGCACCACCAGAACCCTAACATAACCATGGTAGAAATGGAAATAGTGTTATTACACTGACTGTGTGGTACAGTCTGAGAAAGAGAATTTAGTCATCCGAGACAGCAATGTATATGTCATCGTGTCTGCAGCTTGGTATACATACAGACCGCTAAAAGCGGAGTTGATTGTTCATTATGATTAAGGATTTCTGATAATCATGTACGCAAATCTCATGTCACATTCATTCATGATCCAGCCATTCACCTACCTTCCTTCCTTCCTTAATTCTAATAATGTCTGTTGGCAGGTAGTATTTATGAAGTTTTCTCCAATATCCTACTACTTTTAGCCATAAAAGTCTAAGGATTGATCAGCATAGATCCTCAACCTAGAGTCTTCCCTCAATGTCACAGACAAAGTATCACACCATCATTTATGAAAATTCTATGTGAATACACACACATATTTACATTTCAATAGTCATGTTTTCAGAAAGCAGGAAGGAGAGCAAAATATTAAGGTGCTGTAGTGAGCATTACTCCAAATTCATTTCCTCTCATTTTCTTCATCCTTGAATCTTTACCCCTTAATGCCTCTCCAAAATATTTCAAGTTCTCATCCCTTCCAAAATTTCAAACAAATATATCAGCTAGGTCATGTTTTATGGTGTGATATATTCTAGAATATATAAGAGCAGAAACTGACCTCGTCAATGCACAACTTTACTGTGGCAATTATAAATGGCAGCCACATGTTTCAGCTACAAAGCAGCCATCATCAGGCTGTTTATGTAAGAAGTATACAAAGAAATCCTAAACCTGTAGTTTACATATAGTTAAAAATGATATGTGGAAGACATCTTGGCCTTACATATAAAGGTATGTGATTGATACACATAAACAAACATTTACAATATAAAAAGTAGGGTATAAAATTAATCAAGTCTGTCACATAATTTTAAAATATGAAAGTTAAACCCTTCAACAAAAGCCACTGTTCTAGGCTAGTTACGCTAGTGGTAGTAGGCAACATGTGTGGGCAACTGTAAGTTGAGATGGTGAGCTGATACTGTGTGCCTTCTTATCTAAACTGTATATTCCATCTATGATATCAGGTATTTGATGGTATTAGTAAATGTAATATCTGTAATAATGATGGACGATATCTTGTACAGAAATATGTTCCTTACTAAACAGACTTGGCATACATTTTTCTGTGCTCTACAGCCCAACCTCCTGTCAGCTACCCAATACAGCTCTGAATATTTATTCATCATGCTTATGTTTCAACCATTATATCACAATCACGATACAAAAGAAGATTTTATGTGTCATTCAGTTTCAGTTTTTCTACATGCCCGTTTCAACACTTTATAATAATCAATCCATTACTGGAACAGAATGTAACAGGCAGTCAGCCAGATGCAAGTATGCACCCAGAACATGTACTTTTCAGGGCAAGAATGTTTTTACACATATGTCAATTAAGAACTTGCCTATACCCACTCCCACCCAAACCCATGCTTGAAATACTGATAAAGCTTCCATATTCATGACACAGTTAGGTAAGAAGTTTGGAGTAATGAAACTTAGTATGTGGATGATATGCCATGGGTCCAATTCATCATAACTTCATATCTTGGTTGCCAAAACATATGTTAATATGACAGCCTGACAAAATGCTCAGAGACCTGAGCAATAGTAAAGGAAGCACTGAGCTATCTGCTACGCCAATGTAGATTCTGGTCAGAGGCATTGATCAGAAATGTTTCTGAACCATGTGCTTCCATACTGCACATCAGCACACTTGGATAAGGTATGAAATACAGGAAGTCACTGTTTCATTGCTCCCCCAGCCCACACTTCTTGTAGACGCAACCATAAGACGTAGCTTGTCACAACACTGCTTAAAGCAGCATTCAGGTAGTCAGTACCTTCACACATCTTGTTCTCTATCACCTGTGGCTTTGTGGCATCATAGTAAAACCAATAATGCACTTTTTGTTGCAGAGTGCCCAATTAAACTGGTATATGCATCATCATTCTCTAATGCAAGGAGAATCATTGCTTTCTGAGGAAGTAAGTTCGCTATAACAAATCACAATTCAAATTTTAATACATCTAAAGGAGCTTCAGGAATACAGACAATTTCTTTAACATGGACTTGATGCTGAAAAAATCCTGGTACTTCAGCAGGTGAGGAAAATAGCCCATAATTCCAGAAGCTCTGGTGTCAGTACCTTCCAGTACGCATACTGATACTGTGATTTCACATTTTGTAATCTGACCGTAACTGAGTCCATTGAGCTATTATAATGGCTTCCATACAACCCAAAATAAGTAAACAAGCAGCTGCTGGTATAAAAAGGCACATAACATTCACAATTCTAGACACACCAGAAACAATTAGGAAGCCTGGAATTGCTACAAGCCAGTGTAATTAAGGCAGCATACAAGATTGAATTGTTGATTATCTGTGGTATAAAGAAACATAAGGAAAAAATTACGTGTTAGAACTTAGGTTAGTACAGGTGATGATTGAGAAACAGCAACGTTTAATCATCAAGCACCTCATCAATTCTGTGGGAGCCAGATTAAATAAATTCTACTGTACAAGCACTTGGAGTTGATCCAAACACTTGGAAACATCCTGTAGATATGAATTTTTCTTACATGGATAGAAGAATATACATTCCTCTTCTCTGCAATTACTCAATGACCTACCATCTTTTTAGAATCTTCCCCAACAGCCCCCACTCAACCCCCAAAAAATCACAGTATATCACTTTCATTCCCAAAAATGGAGTTTTTAGCACTGACCATATACATTGATAAGCTGAGAACACATAACATTTCTGGGTACTGTTGAAATGGGTCTTATAACAGACCTGCAGACATACAAATCATGTAATTTGGTTCAGCCTTTATTTTTTAAAACATTATACTGTATCCTCACAACTCACCTCTTCTTTTACATCTACGTCTTCATCTTCTTTCATATCTATGTCCTCCTCATCTTCCTCTTCACTATATGTGCCCTCCTCATCTTTTATATCTATGCACTCCTCTTCCTCAATACCAATGTCCTTCTCTGTTTTAACATTCACCTCCTCCTCCTCTTGCATATCCATATCCTCCTCAACCTTTATATTACCAATGTGACAAGCACAATCAGATGATGTTGGAAATGTCTCATTGGATGAATCTGCCATTACATGCACAGAATCTGTGCAGCTCTGTAAAACCAACATAACATTAATGTGACCTCAGTCATGACAAGAAATGCTATACACTTTCATGAAAATGGATAATACTGTAGTTGCTTTGGAGATTCCCTCCATTATAGCTGTCAAAATCATTACAAGGAATAAAAATAAATGTCACAGAGAACAGTCCTTCCTGAGAACCTAACAGTTGCTCAGCTGCTCATTCAATTCCCTGCCTTGTACAGAACACATAAATTCATTATTATTTTCACCACAGCCTATCACTTGCCTGACTCACACCCTCTCACTTAATTTCCTTAGTCTATCCACCTTCTTTTCTCACACATATTCTACAGGGAACAACATAGTTATAAGGGGCCCATAGGTCTAGGAACCTTCAAATGTCATGATAATACAACAAATTGGGTAGCAAAAAATATCAGAAAATGATGAATGATAGAACCATTAACCTAACCAACTACTGTCAAACTGGTACAACAAAACCCAAATAATCTCAGACCATGAACAACACAAATCCCAACCTAACAATCACATATCACAGTGAAACAACTGAATTGACAATGACAAACACAACCCCCAAACTAAGCTGCATATATGACACAGGCACAACTGAAGACGACAAGACTAACATGACAGTAAATAACATAACCCACAACCTAAAATACCTGCCTTAAATTAGCACATTCCAAACCGCAACACAAGTAAAGTAAGAATGGTACTGGTGTTACTACAGTAACTGAGTAGTAAAGTCTTAAAGAGTGAACTTAATCATAAATGACAGCATTTGGCATGTCATCACATCTGTAGCTTTGTATACTACATAAGGGACCCTAAAAGTGGAGATGACTGTTCATTCCAATTAAGGCTTTCTAATAACTCTGTATGCACGTCTGTCTAACGTCTAACATCTAATTATGCCATACTTCCCAGCAATAAACGTCCCTTCTTTTCATAATTCTAATAATATATGGAGCCAGGTACAAATTATGAAGCTATTCATCATGCAGTTTCATTGAATTTCCTACTACTTTCAGCTGCAAAAGTCTATTCCCTAATTTAGTCTACTGTCTTTCCTCATAGTCACACACCAAGTTAAATACACCTGCATCTATTAAAAAATACTAGGTAAACACACACACGTTTGTATCTCAAAAGTCACATTTTCACACAGCAAGGAAAAATATGATGATGTAGTGTGCATTACTCCAAATTCATTTCCTGATTCTGCAATCTTTACTTCTTACTACCCGTCCTAAATATTTGAGAAGATCCCTACCCTTTCAAAATTTCCAACAATGAATTAGCTAGTTTCATTTTACGATTTTTTCTGCATATCACGCGATCAAACGTTGCCATACAGTTTTCTATGTTCCACAGACCAAACTCCCGACTGCCATCTAATACAGCTCTTAATATCTATTCATCAGGCGTTGTCACAAGATATTACAGTATCACGACCACAGAAAACAAGCTTTTATGTGCCTGTCTAATCCAGTTTTTCTATGTGCCCTATTCAAATTCATCTCAAATATACACGCAGCAACCCAAACGCGAACTTGTCGGATATGTTTTCAACGCACACCGCGTGCTGTGCCCTCTATTCCCAGCGTCATTCTACTACCAGAAAAAGTAACACATTACTGTGATATTTTACGTACCGAATTAGAGCCCAACATTTTCTTCGCACCAATTCCGTGAAATATATTATAGCTAACAGACTTTAACGAACAACTACTCTTCGACATTCAGCTCACAAATACGACTTTTACGGACTCATCACATGTTAAAAATAATACCACAGATTAATACCTCTTCTAACATCCTTCAATTAAAAACGTAATTGTCGTTGTTCAAATACAATCAACCAATCTAATATTAGGCCATATGCAACATACAACTCTCCTTTATGATTTTGTACCTTAGTTCTACGCGTCTACCATAATTGGCGCTACTATCCCTCGCGGTATTAACGCTTGTCTGCAGTGTGTGGCGCTGCGGCCCCTCTCCGTCACCCTTCCCTCATGAAGCAACAAACCCTCTATTAAACAATTCCTTTCGCACAACTGAATCTTCATCCAACCCCGCCACATGATTCAATGCACATGACGAAAAATAAGGCGGTTATGTTTCGAAACATTGCTCACTTTCCCGCTCCGTTCGAAATACTCATATCATTTCTTCTAACCCCCCCGTCCACGGCGCGATGTTCAATCATATTCCAGCCCGACGCAAGTATCGCTTTCATTCATGCTTTGAGTGCTGTATTAGTATTGTGAGTGGATTTTTTCTTGATCTTATACAATTATAACACATATGGCGAATATGGATATTGGTGTTACTTCAATAATACAAATATATCAACGGCGCCTTAATTCTAACCCGCACGTTCCTTCCACGACGTTCGTGGCGCGCTACGCTGGGCGCCAACACTGTTGCTAAAAGTAATTCATCGTATTCCTGTTCAGCGACCCCGACGTCGGCGTACAGTTGCCGCCCGCTACAGGTAAGATCTGTGACATCACACACTACATAGCGACCAATCCCCTAAGTCTCCGAAGGCGACGCTCACTTCAAACCCAGGGGGATATTATTGCATTGAATAGTTATTGTTCATCCATTCTTCCTGGCAGAGTTGCTGATAGAGAATAGAAATGAATGACGTAATTATGCACTTCAGTAACGATCGAGAGCACCTGGCAACATGCGAACCTTACAAGCGTCACACCTCCCCCCCACCAAGGCCATGTCATTACATAACTCATCGTCGTACCACTCCCCACTACAATTAAGGCACCGACCACATGTCAGCTCGTGGCGTGCACATCACTTCGGATAATACAACCGAAACAACGGTATATCAACCGGTTGGAGAATCAACTACTATTCAGTGTTCACTGCATGTCCAGTCCACCCTCTCTTAAGTGAAAAATAATGAAATCCAGATGCTGCTGAGGGACTTCTCCATCTGTTGCACTGAATTATGATCCTGTAAACTGCCGTTTCCAGTTTCATTTCACATGAAGGAAGATTCTGACATGGAAGAGTTCCTGGTCAAACAAACAATACAACCACACAGGCCAAGGAGGTGGTGATAAAAGGTTTCAGCTATTGAGTTCGTCATAAAGTCTCAAATGTGTTCGGAAAGGTATAAATGGAATTTGTGTCAAGAAAACTCTTCTTTGCCATTCATGAACTAAATTCTGGAATTTATGTGTCACAAAATTAACAATGGATAAATAAAATTGCACATTCTCCTCAGAGAATAGAAATCAATGATTTGTCCTTATCGAACACATATATAATAATATTACCTAGGAATTTAACGAATAAGTTTGTAATTTCCACAATTCAAACCCAACCCTTCCATTCAACACATGCATGCTTTCAAGTTCTTAGGTCTTCAAACAGGGTAATTCAGATTTACAGCCTTCTGGGATGTGACACCATATTCGCGTGCAAGTGGTTCATGAAATTTTTTAAGGAATACATTGACTTCATGCTCAAGTGATGACTTTTTTTGTGTCAAATTCACCCCTCAGCTTGAAGCTAATGTGCAGCTTCAGAATGGATACTGGAATATTCCCACACTGGACACAGTTTTAACATCCCAGAAGACACAAATCCTCATGTGCATGCTTTACAATTTATCAAGAAACAATTATAAGCTACCTCTAAAAATTCATAACAAAGAGTTCACTGAGAAGCTGGAAAACAACTGAACATCACCTTTTACTGAATACTCAAGTCTTTGGTAAATGACACTTTGTCATCAGGTATGTACCTTTCAAAGGATTGTACTGCTTTCATCTCCAGAGTGAGGCAGTCCAAGTGTGCCTTTTTTTGCAATGCCTCAACCTATGAAGAGGCACTCCAGTCCTCCAAAACAACAGGAAATACTTGCATGACACAGTGTCACTTCAAACAAGATTTGAAACTTCATCCAAAATGATATGCTAACCTCAAATCTGACATCACATTTAGCACTTACATCATGTTACCAATATTACACAACAATTAACACGATATTTCAAAGTATCTCTATCTGATTCTGTTTTAATATGTAGTCCTATGAACATACAGTATTTTTTGTGTATGTTCATTTTTTTTGTTACTTATAGTACATGACTTGTGCGATTTCATTCTCCATGGATTGGGTGCCCAGATTATCCCACAAAATTCTGTCCAGATTAAAAATGGAGTGATGCCCTATTCCTGTTATATGACTTCATGATGTGCACTGGCCCAAAACTTCCTTTCTCATTTCAACTTACTTCAAAGTAACATCTCAAATGACAAAGAGCTATTGTAGTGCTCCATGCTCCCACAATTCTGCAATTATCTACTGATACCATTTTACTCCACAAATGTAACACATTCAGCTCATATAATGTAACTGCATGAAGCTTTTATTATTTATTAAACAGCTTAAGACATGATGTTCTTTTGTGTCAATATATACAAGTATATAGTGACATGTATAAACATGGTGATCACTTGTCAAACACTGGAGTCTGGGAGGGCAACTACAGTATTGGGTATAATCAGGTTGTGCAAGCATCTTATAGGAAAAACAGGGTGTTGACAATGCTTCATTAAACACAGAGACTCACTACTCCACCTAATCAGAAATGAGGGGTTTGGATAGGTTACCTGATGCTGTGAGCGTCAGCAGCACTTGGCAATTGCCAGCACTAAGAACGTGTATTTGTTCCTCATCATGCGGCAAATGTTTTGTCATATTAATTTTCAAACTTGTATGAGCAAAACCACACTAAAAATAATCAGATTAAAAAATCCTTCGTAGTCTGAGTCCAGACTGCATAAGCACTAAAAAAATGTTGCCTTTCCTGCCTCTATTCCTTCCACTAAGTAGATGCTGATGGCTGTTCTGTGCATGAAGATATTTTTTCCAATTTTAGTATGAAAGTCAAATGTTAATAAGCGTCATTATAAATGCCATATTTTTATGGTTTTGAAAATTCTGGGATATTTGATGTCCCTAACTGAATTTTGTGGGATAATGGGACAAAGATCTTTAAAAATCTACCTAACCAGGAAGAATGGCAAACTTACACATTCTTAACGATATTATACCATGCAATGTGATAAAATTATTACAATGTGGAATCAATCAAATCCATATGTAACAATTAATTTCACAAAGTATCTTCTGCATGTTTCAAGCCTTGAAGACTTTGAATATTTTAAATTTTGAACTTTTGTATTTTGAAATTTTTTAATTTTTTAATTTTTGAAATTTTGAATTAATGAATTTTTTAATTTTTTAATTTTCGAATTTTTGAATTTCCGAATTTTCGAATTTTTGAATTTTTGATTTCTTGAGTTTCTGAATTTTTAAATTTTTGAATACTTGAATTTTTGAAAATTTTAATTTTGGAATTTTTGAATGTTTGAATTTTTAATTTTTTTAATTTTTTAATTTTTTAATTTTTTGAATTTTTGAATTTTCGAATTTTTGAATTTTTGAATTTTTAAATTTTTGAACTTTTGAATTTTTGAATTTTTGAATTTTAGAATTTTTTAATTTTTGTATTTTTTAATTTTTTTAATTTTTGAATATTCGAAATTTGAATTTTGAGATTTTCGAAATTTTGAATTTTTGAATTCTTAAATTTTGAAATTTTGTGGTTTTTGAATTTTTGAATTCTTGAATTTTTGAATTTTTCGAATATTTGAATTTTTGAATTTTTAAAATTTTTATTTTTGAATTTTGAAATTTTTTAATTTTGAATTTTTGAATTTTTAAATATTGTAATCTTTGAAATTTTGAATTTTGTAATTTTGTAATTTTTTAATTTTGTAATTTTTTAAGTAATTTGACGTATTTGAATTGAGTTTTGATATTATTTTTTAGTTTTTGAATTATTTTTAACTTTTGAACTATTTTTGAGTTTTTGAACTATTTTTGAGTTTTGAATGATTTTCGACTATTTGAATCATTTTT
>Ga0123357_10001947_pt1 | contig 22534 bp, 22 predicted proteins | sample TergutEmb28metaG_FD_89873 | JGI IMG/M metagenome (GOLD analysis project Ga0123357, IMG submission 89873) | Embiratermes neotenicus P4 segment gut microbial communities from Petit-Saut dam, French Guiana - Emb289 P4 | ecosystem: Host-associated > Arthropoda: Insects > Digestive system > Gut ... | reverse complement strand
TTTCTACTCTGAATACTGCCATATGTAGTAATTCTCCTTTATTTTTGGATTTTATTTATTTGCGAAAAACGCAAGTCGTAAATAATATTTTAATTTTTGCATATAGTCGTTGATTATTTAACGTCTTTGTGTTAATATTAAAATAGAGGTGAGCTGTTTGAAGTATTATAAAGAATTAACGGAATTGCAATGTTTTACCCGCGCTGATGTTGAACGCATAACGGGCAATGCGGAAACCGCAAATTCCCTTTTGACGAGCTATCAAAAGAAAGGTTATATAGAATCGGTTAAACGTAACCTATATGTCGCCGTAAGCATGGAAACAAATCAAGCTGTACCTAACCGATACCGCATAGCTTCACATATCGCCGACGGAGCGTATATCTCCCATCATTCGGCGTTTGAATACTACGGCTGTGCTAATCAGGTGTTTTATGAAGTCTATGTTTCCGGTGACAAACGATTTGCGCAATTTGTGTATGACGATGTTGTCTATCGTCACATTGCTCCGCGTATCAGCGTCGGCGTGGACGAAAAGCCTGACGGCGTTCGGGTAACTGACATAGAACGCACGATGCTCGATAGCATAAATGACTTTGAAAAAATCTCAGGGCTTGAAGAATTACTGCGTTGTTTAGAACTCATACCCCGCATACACGAAGACAAATTGCTTGAATAAATATCTTGAGCGTTACGATAAACAGTTTTTATATCAAAAATCGGGGTATATACTAAATCACTTGAAAAATGAATTACGGCTCTCCGATAGGTTCTTTGAGATCTGCGAACAAAATGCATCTAAAAGTGTCCGTTATTTTTACGGCGGGATTAAGCATAAGCAGAACATCTTCGATAAACGCTGGCAGTTATTTGTGCCGAAAAATCTACTGAAAATATTATCGCAGGGGGGAGAAGTGCATGGCGGCGTACAACAAACAAATGCTTTCCAAACAAGCGCAGGAAACTTCCCGTATTTTAATTTTTTGGATAAAAAATAAGTTGTGTTTGATAAATGTGATTGATTTCTGTATTTTATCTTGACAAAATGTGCTTATAATGATAAAATAATGTTAAGAAAATGTGAGGTGATGTTTATACAACGTTTTTTGATAAAAGATTTAATCGAATGGAAAAACAAAAAGAACCGTCAGCCATTAATTCTGAAAGGCGCGCGTCAGGTCGGAAAGACATGGCTGTTGAATGAATTTGGCAGAGTTGCGTTTGATGATGTGCTGTATATTAACTTTGAAAATGCGCCCGGGTTGAAGGAATCTTTTGACGGCGATATTTCGCCCAAAAGGATTATTGACTTACTTGGCGCATTGCACGGCAGACGAATCAAGCCGCAGGAAACGCTTTTAATATTCGACGAAGTACAGGAAATACCGCGCGCTTTGACCGCGTTGAAATATTTTGCCGAAACCGCGCCCGAATATGCTGTTTGCTGCGCAGGGTCATTGCTCGGAATTGCCCTGCACAGCGGGACATCGTTCCCCGTAGGCAAAGTGGATTTTCTTATGCTCCAGCCGCTTAATTTTCAGGAATTTTTGACTGCCAACGGCGAGGAATCATTGATTGACTTTATAAGGAACGACGGTATAAGCGAGATACCGAAAGCGATAGCCGAAAAATTAACTGATTATTTGAAACTATACTTTGTCATAGGCGGTATGCCGGGCGCGGTCAGTTCATGGCTTGCCACGCGGGATTATTCGGCGGTGGAAATACGTCAGCGCGATATACTTGAAACTTACGAAAATGATTTTTCAAAACATGCTCCGAAAAGTATAGTTCCGAAACTGCGGTATTTATGGAACAGTGTACCGTCACAGCTTGCGAAAGAAAATAAGAAATTTATATATGGTTTAGTGCGCGAAGGAGCGCGGGCGCGTGACTACGAAGAGGCAGTGTTATGGCTTCTTGACAGCGGATTGCTCCGCAAGGTGGGCAGAATAACAAAACCCGCCACGCCGCTCAAAGCATACGAAGACCTGAAAGCGTTTAAGTTATACCATCTTGACGTTGGTCTGCTCCGTGTTATGAGCGAATTATCGCCGTCCGCGATATTGGACAGCATAAAAATATTCGAGGAATTTAAGGGCGCACTAACGGAACAATTCGTATTATCCGAACTTGCGGGAAAGAATTTTATCCGTAACATTTATTACTGGACATCGGAAGCGACAGCAGAGGTGGATTTCGTTTTTTCGGACGATAAACGCATTTATCCGGTTGAGGTTAAAGCAGGGGAGAATTTACGGGCAAGAAGCCTTAAAGTGTACCGGGAGCGTTATAATCCTGAATTATCAATCCGAACGTCGCTGGCAAATCTCCGTCTTGACGACGGACTGCTCAATGTGCCATTGTTTGCCCTGTTTAACCTTGAAAATTATTTGTAGATTACTTTGATGTTATATTTTCAATTGCAAAAACCGCCGCCGTCATCAAGCGACGGTTTTTGTAACGTAAAACAGTATGATGTTATTGTTATTGAAAATACATTTCCAACGCTTTTTCAACGGTTTCCTGTACTTCTTTTGCAGGTTGATTCGGCTTGAAATATCTTGCATATACTGCCTTGTCAATTTTGACAATGGGTGTGCGATTCGGTTTCGGGGTTGTTTCACCTGATAAAATCCTGTAAACACTCTCGCCGTTCAGTTTGCCTTTTTCGGAAAACTGTCGTAATAAATCCGCTTTCTTCATATCAACGGATAAACCATTTCGCCCCATGCAATCGTCAACGAGTTCCTGTTCCGCTTCTTTCAAGAATGATAACGTGACCGCAGGTAAAAAAGAAATATCGCCATTATCGAGTTGGGATTTCAATGCCGGAATAAGATATTGCAAACGCAAATAACGGGCGATTGTATTCCTTGATAAGCTATATGATTCGCCTATCTTCTCATCAGTTCTTAACTTCGTCCCAAGTTGAGACGAAGTTTCGTTTTCCTTGTATTCATGCGGACTTTCGAGCATTTCTATCTGCTCTAAAATATCGTTTCGCTTACCCTGCGAAAACATTTTTGAGTGGTGCAAAGCAATGACTGCCGCCTTTTCTGTATGCGTCATATCCGTGAACGAACGCTGTATTAAATTCGTTTCTATAACGTAAATAATAGCGTCTTCGTCTGATATATTTTCATAGACGATTGCGGGTATTTCATCAAATCCTGCAAGCTTCGCGGCGTTGACACGATTATGCCCAGCGAGTATTTCGAGGGTAGAATCAACCTTGCGGACGATAATTGGTACAAGCACACCATTTGCCTTGATACTCGCTACCATATCATCAAGGCGTTCACCCTCATACAAACGGAATGGGTGTCCCTTAAACGGCGTTAATTTATCAATCGCAAGTGTAGTTATTATTCGTTTGTTAATTAACTGCGGTTCTATAACAGGCACAGATACATCCAATGGATTTACGCCATTATTAAGTTGAAACAAATCGTCGAGATTTTTCAGGCGCGGTTTTGGTTTGTCTTTATTTGTCGCCGCCATCGCCGGACACCTCCTTCGCAAATGCTGTGTACGCATATGCCGCTTTGCTGTCCGCATCATAATCAATGATACTACGACTCGCGTAGTTGGCTTCGCCCACTTTGACTGTGTTCGGTATGTGAGTATTGAAAATCCTGATTTTGCCGCCGTAATTTTCATCCAACAAATTCTTTGCGTCACGGAACAGCCGTGTGCGTTCGTCGCATATAGTGAGTAGAATACCCGCAACGGTTATTCGCGGATTGATTTTACGTTTGACTTTGAATATCGTCTGTAATAAGTCGGTCAGCCCTGTTGCTGACCGTAACTGCGGGCTGACGGGGATTATTACCTCATCGCAAGCCGCGAGTGCATTTATAGTTAGCAGTCCTAAATATGGATTTGTGTCGATTATAATATAATTATAATCCGACCGCAGGGGTTCAAGCAATTCCGACAGAGTATGTTCGCCGCCCATTTCGTCGCGGAGGTTTATTTCCGTAACGGATAGATTGATATTGCAGGGGATTATGTCTAAATTTTCGCCTTGTATGATATATTCGCTCTTATCTGGCAAAGGTTTGCCGTCCATGATAAGCGAAAGTATATTTTGCATTGAAACAGCGATTTCATCCGGGCGTTCAATGCCGAAGCTCATTGACAAGTTGCTCTGTGGGTCAAAGTCAACGAGCAATACTTTTTCCCCCATATCGGCGAGAGCGTTACCCAAATTGCAGGCTGTCGTCGTCTTGCCCGTCCCGCCTTTCTGATTCGCTATCGCGATGATTTTGCATTTTTCCATATTTCAAATCCTCCTAATACTTTTTTGAATGTTTCCGAGATAGTTTGCGATTCAATGAAACGCCGAGTTACAACAAACTTTAATAGATATTGTTTTGGAATAAGGTATGTCGGCTTGTTGGATAAAAATTTAATTTGTCCGCTTTTTAGCAGTTTCAAAACCGTGCTTTTATTAAGTCCCGTCATTTCTACAATATCAGCCGTTGTTAAAACATCTCCATAATCCGAATATATATATTCGAAATATTCGGCTATTTCCCATTCCTGTCCCGGTTTTATTATCTGTGAAAATGATTTACGGTTGCTAACCGTTTTCGTAGGTCTTGATTTTACTGCTCCGCGAGGTATCATACTGCCAATTTCATCACGCCGTTGCAGATATATAATCACGTCATCAAGAGAGATTTTATAACGCCACGTTTTTTTACCTGTTTCTATTACGGGTATAATTCCATGCTGTATTAGATAAATCGCACTTCGTTTCGCGATTTTACATATCCTGTAGAGCTGGTCAAGACTGATATATTCAGGATATTTCTTTTTTAACAATTCGTATTTTTTCATATAACGCGCTCCAAATTCTATACATTTGTCAATAGTAGGCGAACGCTATTTCGTGAAAATAATGAAATGGTTGCCATTTATTTTTCGTGTTGCACAAAAAGTCGCATGGGTTCTACGGTAAATGGTTGCCCGATGGTTGCCATTTTTCCAAAAAAGTTCCGAAAATCATCAAATTTCGATACCCCACATAGAATGGACTGAAACGAATCTAAACGCAAAAAAAGAGGGCGAAAAGCCAGATTTCTCTTGACTTTTCGCCCTCTTTATATTATAATATTATCCAACAGATTCTTTCAATTTCCGTTCGGCACAAGAAACTGGAAATCGTGTGTTCGGTTAATAGCCGACCGCGGGTTCGAATCCCGCCCTCTCCGTACTTATATAAAAATCACGGAATAACGCCGAAAACAGCGTGATTTTGAAGTGATTTTTAGCTTCCACATACCAATGAGTTTATATTTTGGTAATGGGAGCTTTTTTATTGTAAAAAACATAGGCATAACTCCAGTCTGCGCCCGTTGGCGCATAAAATCAATGGAATATTTTAAGCCAATTCTTTCATTGGCTTAAAATTAACCTTTTAAACGCACAAACGGGAGTTTTACGCTCCCGTTTTGACTTATATTTTTATGCGATTGTTTCATCTTCATCTAATTTATATGTGCCTTTACTTTTGACTTCTCCGCTTGTGCCGTAAATTTCGCGGATTTCGTTTAAATCGTAATCTTTATGACTATGCTTTTTATAATTGTCGGGCTTGAGATACCACGCTATTTTTTTACTGTGCCATTGAAATTTTAACCCTTTTAATTTGTCTTTATATATTTTTGTGTTGCCCGTTACCCATATAAAACAGCCGATTATCTCTATTATAATATCGTCCATTTTCATTAGTTCGTCAATTATATTTTTGAATTGTTCCGGCGTTTCATTAGTTGACTGTTTCGCTGTGTAGGTTTCGCCGTCTTTCGTTTTGTGAACGTCTTTTAAAACTTTAAATAATTCGTCGTATTCATTATTAATAATTTTCATGATTTCCGTGTTGCCGCCTTTGTCGGGGTGATGTTTCATTGCTAATTCGCGATACTGCTTTTTTAAGTCCTCTAATGTTTTTGGATTGTTAAAATAAATGTTTTTCATGGCTTTTTACCTCTCTTTAATTTTTGTTAAATTTTTGGCATAACTTTTTTTATTTTTTCGGCGGCGGGCAAAAATAAAAAATCGAATTATCAAAAAATGTCAAGGACGCTTGCGAGGGTGGAGATTTTCAAAAAAATTTTTGTGTGACTGTTTTATATTTGCTTACAAAAATTTTTTTGAAAATACTACCCGTGCCTTGATATTTTTTGATAATTCGATATACTGTAATTGCCGCCAAAGAAAAAAGACTTGTTCAAGCCGTAACCTGTTCAAGTCATTTTAAAAATTTTACTAAATAATCTTTTTTTGCTTGTAATAGTGTCGTACTATAAGATTCGCCTTTTACTACAAATTATTTTACAGATTTTAGATTTCTTGTGAGCTCTGTGCTATAATAATTACTTATTCGTACTTATTAAAAATCACGGAAGAACTCTTAAAATAGCGTGATTTTGATTGATTTTTAGCTTCCATTACGCTAATGAATTTATAAGTAGCGGTATAATGGAAATTTTTTGTGTTTTATGATTTTGTTGAAATCCCACAAACCTTATTTTGTCAATAACAGGGTTGTAAAGTTTTCGTTTCCGCAGAAAATAGAAAAGTTTACAGGATTGTTGTTGACAACGCGCCGAAAATATAATTGAAAAGGGGCTTAATAGCATACTTGCTTTAAGCCCTTATTTATTTTTATTTTGGCTCGGTGATTCTATTATTTATATAAACTTGCTTGTGCCGCATACATCGAATAATATACGCCTTTTCTTTCCAATAAATCTTTGTGACTGCCCTCCTCAATCACAATACCGTCTTTAAATACCAATATCCTATCCACAAACGCCGTCGCGCTCAGACGGTGCGATATTATGATTACTGTCTTGCCGTCAAATAATTTAAAAGCGTTTTCGTACATTTCCGATTCGGCTATAGCGTCCAATGCCGACGCGGGTTCGTCAAGAATTATTATTTTTGCGTCTTTTTTCACAGCCGCTCTCGCAAGCGCGAGTTTTTGCCATTGACCGCCCGATAAATTTATTCCGTCGTCGTCTAATGTTCCTATTGGAGTGTCAAACTGTTTTGACAGCGTATTGATATAATCATATATCCCGGCTTTCTTTGCCGCTTCTGTCAATTCATTTTCAGAAATATCTCTGTAAATATCGCCGATATTTATGTTTGTACGTATTGAAAATTCATACTGCGGGAAATCCTGAAACAACGTCGAACTGTATTTGCGTAAAAGTCCGATATTTTCGGAAATATCACTATCACTTATAAATATTTTTCCGCTCTGCGGGTGATACAAGGCATTCAGAAGCGAAACAAACGTCGTTTTTCCGCTCCCATTCTCTCCGACTATCGCAATCTTTTCGCCGTTTTTTATTTCCGCATTGAAATTTTCTAAAACATTACTCTGCATACCATCATATTTAAAACAGACATTTTCAAACTTTATATTTATCTCTTTCGGCGTTTCGCCTAAATATTCGCCGTGTTCAAATATCGAATATTGTTCAAATTCACGCCATTTATCCGTATAATTAGAAACTTGTTTTAATTGACCTAAACTGTAAAATAAACTGCCAGAGGTATCGAGCATTGTTGACGATGTTCCGTAAACCAATATTAACGAGCCTATGTCTGTTTTGCCCTCTAATATTAAATAAGCCGTCAAAATCAACGCCGCGACATTAAACGCATTTGATATAAAATATTTTATTATATCGGTTATTATATATTTTACAGATATTTTTGTGTTTTCTCTGTTCAGCTTTTTATTTATGCTTTCCCATTTATCCAACAGATACGGAATCAAACCGAAAAATCTGATTTCTTTGAGATATTTCCGTTCGGTCATCACAGACGAATATGTACCGCTCCACCGCCTTTCCGGCATTTGCCGCGCCGTGACGTAATAATTATTTTTTGCCTCGTAAAGTTTTTGAAAGATTCCCGCAATATTGCCTGTTAAAACGATAAGTGCGACGAAAATATTTATTTTAATCAAAAAGAACATCGTTATAAAAATTGATACAGCCGTGCCTAATAATGACATTAACATCTGTGAAGCGAAAAAATCTGACGCATAACCGGGTATATTATTCTGAACAAAATTAATATCTTCGTATATTTTCGGCGAATTAAACAGCGAGTAATCTATGTCGCAAAGCCGTTTATAAAAATAGGCGTTCATGTTATTTTTTACTTCGCCCTCAATCAATGTTTCCAGTATTCCTCTTTTCGCCCAGAAAAAATAAATATATATTGAGTATAGCAAAATAACTGCCAATGAAAAAATCATTAAAAAATAATCCGGCGTTTGATTTGCTATTGATGCCGCGCCGTTTATCAATTCCGCTTTTATGACTGGCATAACCGCTTTAAACACATAGTCGAAAATATATAGCGAAAAAAGTATAAAAATATAAATTTTTATTTTTTTGCTTTTCAACGCAATTTTAGAGGTGTTTTTTAATATATAAAATATATTTGAAATTATTTTTTTCATGCTTGTTTTACGCCCCCTCTTTTTCGTCGTAATCTAAATCGTACCATTTTTTTTGAGCGTTGAACATTTCGGCATATTTGCCGTTAAGTGAAATGAGATAATCGTGCGTCCCCTGTTCGGCAATTCTGCCATTATCCATAACAACGATTTTATCTGCAAGCCTCGCAAACCCGATTCTGTGTGAAATTAATATTGACGTTTTATTTTTCAACGTAGATTTTAGATTCTCAAATTGTTTTAATTCAGCGATAGGGTCGAGAGCCGCCGATGGTTCGTCAAATATTGCTATGTCGCGCATATTCATATATGCCCGCGCAAGAGCCAGCCTTTGCCATTGTCCGCCCGATAGTTCTAATCCGTCAGGTTCAAGCTGCCGCCCCAATACAGCGTCGAGTTTCCCGCATTTTTTCAATATTTCGTCTGCGTTCGCAAATTCTATTGCAGTTAATATTTTATCGTCGTTCGCAATTTCTGTTATCTCGCCGAAACCCACATTTTCACGTAAAGTAAACGGGTATGTGCAGTAATCCTGAAACGTAATGCTGACATATTTTCTGATAATTTCCTCATCTGTATCGTATGATTCGTTGCCGTATATTTTTACTGAACCGTTTTCTGGTTTATATAAACCGATTATACACTTTATCAACGTAGATTTTCCGCTCCCGTTTTCGCCGATTAATGCGATACTTTCACCTTTATTTATATTTAAAGACAAATCGTCTATCGCGATTATATCTTCGCCGTATTTATATGTCAGATTTTTAATCTCTATCGGCACATCTGATTTTATATCTTCGCTTGTTTCTTTGTTTTTTATTTTTGAATATTTATCATAAAAATCAAAAGTAATTTTTAGCTTTTTACCGCCGAGAATTAAGTTTGTTACGGAACGCTGAAAATTCTGCGCGTTCCCGACAGTATTGTTAATCAGATTCCAGATTACATATATCGCTCCTATTTGAAGCACGCCGTTTCCGATAAGAAACAAACAAATAACAATCGAAATCAATCCGGCAATATTTTCAGAAAACGCACTGCATATCGCAAACGGCCTGTCTGTTTTCTTCCGCCCTTTTGCGGATAAATTTGTAAGCGTCCTGTTAATGCCTAACCATTCATTTATGAACTTATCTTTTAGATTAAGAAGTCTTGTATCTCTGTTGCTTTTCCCCGAAAACTGACTTGATAAATAATCCGACTTCCTTGAAATCTTTTTTGTTTTTTCCCATAAATCATTTAATGTATCGGCATAATTTATATTGAGAGCAAAACTTATCACGAAAAATATTAAGACAATAATCGGAAATGAAAAGTGCATTTGAAAAAGTATCACCGACGATAAAATAAGCCTGTACGATATATTAAAAATTAGTGTGACCGACGGTAAAAACGCGCAAAGTCCGGTGTATCCGTCAGTAAATTTTGAATATTCCGTGTTGAAGTCCTCACGGTCAAATTCGCGCACTGGTATATTTTCGCTTAACTTTATTATATCTTTCTGCGCTTTTATTTTGCTTTTCAACGGCAGTATATCTTCGCTGAACCGCCAGCGCAGTTCCATAAAAATATATAATAATATCGAAATAACGCCGAATAAAATCAAAGAAAAAATTATTTCTTTAAATGAGCCGTTCCCGCCGATTTTATTTTTAATGTCGTCAATCATATTTCCCAATATAACCGTAACATAAACGGCAAGACTTGAATTTATTACAGCGATGAGAAAAAATAATATGTTGCCGGACGGATTAAATCCAAACGATATTTTTGTTCCCCTTATGAGATATTTTATATTTCGCATAATATCAATCCTCTTTTTTCTGTAAATACGGTTTTGTTCTTTGGTTACAATTATTATGGAAACTTTGAGGCGGGTGAATTATTTCCCTCGCGAAAGTCAAAAGAGGTATAAAAGACGCGTTTGGATTAAAAGTATATACTGACTGTATTTCGTCGTCAAGCTCTATTTCTGTTGTTTCTATCAGCCCATATTCCTTGAATCTGTTAAGAATCTCTATCGCTCGTTCCTGTTTTATTCCGAAATGTTTTTCAAACAGTTTCGGCGTAAATGGTTTGTTTTCTCTTTGATACAACAAATATATACATTTAAAACTATCTTCATCTCCAAGCATATTAAAAAGTTTTTGATATTCCGGCGTAAAATTCAATACCTTTCCAAATCCGAGCTGGGTTTCCAGTATGAGCATAAAATATTGAAAGTCCTCGTTTAACCGCATAAATGTTATTCCGTTATCGTCTAAAAGCTGTGAATATGTTTCGTAATATAAATCTCCCCTATTAAGTTCTTCAAGCGTATTTCCTTTTTGAAACCTTTTAATGTCCGAGTTAAATAAACTGCGTTCTATGGTCCAGCAATGCTCCATAGCCGCTTTCATTTTTGCGCTGTCATCGAACGATTGAATATACTTTGCTGTTTCAGTATTTATATCGCTGTAATCGCTTATATTTCGTCCAAACAGTTTGTCTATCGAAACATTGAAATAGTCGGCTATCAACGGCAGAAGTTCAATATCGGGAAAACCGCCTCCGCATTCCCATTTTGATACTGCCTGATTAGTTACGTTGAGTATTTTCGCAAGTTCTTCTTGTGTTATGTTTTTAGCTTTTCTTAATTTTAGGATAGCATTACCTATATTTTCAATCAACATATATTAATCTCCATTGAGTTTATAATTATTTTATAATATTATTATACATCATTATTCAGTTGGATACAATAGACAGTATATTGATATAATCCAAATAATCGTTGATTTTATGTTAAAATACAACGATTATTTGGACTTGAATTTTTTAATTTTATTCCCTGTTTTCTGTTATTATACTTACTTTCACAAAACTTAAAAAATATTTAAATTTTATCTTGACAAAACAATTTGCATATGGTATAATATATATACTATTTGTGCGAACCGTCCATTTTGTGGGCGGTGAAACGGGACAATGCCTCTCAAAGCATACGTTAGTTAGATATTAGCCTTTCCCGCAAGAGGAAAATATCCTTAGGAACAATAGGATATGGGATTGCAGGTAAGGATTGTTCATATAGTAGCGTATTAATAGTTACGTGAGATTTTCAAGCGGCATATATGGCTTGGAATGAATTAAGAATTGCTGTGCCAGTAGGCGTATTATACCTATTGGCAAAACGACGGCTTTTATAAGCCATTAACGATTGACGTGCCAAGGTGTACGTACTGTGGATTTTTGGAGAGGTTTCGTACCCCAAAAATTGAGGATGCACAGAGCAAAGGGTGGAGTTTGCCCTTTTTCAAAAGAAAGTATCAGATACCGTGAAAAACGGTAATAAGTAACACAACGAGCCTTAACAGCTGACAATGATGTTGGGTTGAGCTTCGCTCCCCAAAAAACGAGAACGATTAAAACAAAGGGTGTAATTTGCCTTTTTGTAGAAAAATGCGTAAAGAATAAGGGCTTTTTAAGCCATAAATACATGATAGAAACACGGTCAGTAAATGACGGTGTTTCTTTGCGTTTTAGTGAATCGGGGGATTCCGCGCCGGAGAGGTCATACTTTTTGGCGTTCATTATACAATTCACAGGGGGGTGATGCCTATGTTCATTTTCTTTTTTCGGGAAACAGAAACATATTACAGGCAATTATTATGTCATCACTTCCGGCTGTGGAATCCCGTAATAATTATAGAATAACATAATTGAGGTTGTATTTTGATAGATAATACATCAAAACAACCCGAAAATAATAATTTATACGTCTGGAAAAATTTTTCAGACGGTGTAGGAAAATTACTGCACATAAAAGGAATGAAACAAGCAGATTTGATAAAGATAACAAAATTGCCGAAAACCACTATTGACAGAATATGCGGGAATAATAACGGCAGAGGAAAAAAATACGAGCCGAAACTAAAAATATATAGGGCAATCTGTGTGGCTTTTGGTCTAAACCGTGAAGAGGCGAAAAAGTTATATTATGCCGCATATCCGGCGATGAAACATCTGGGCGATATTTTAGATAAGGGTATGAGTATAGAACAAGCCGAAATATATTTATCGCATGAGCAAGACTGCGACTTTTGGGAATAAAAGAGAATAAAAGCAAATTGCCGCCTTTTTTACAGGGCGGCAATTTTTTGTAAAAATTGAAAATAGCGTCACAAGTGACGCTAAAATAAGAGGGTCGATATGATATACTGTAAACAGATTGAGGGTGCGCACCACAATCAAATACACAAAGAGAGGAGATTTTACCGTGAAAATTACTGATTTGGTTATCGACCCGAAAAGTCTTGGGAATAAGCTGTGGTTATTAGAGGTTGCGCCGGTATATGAGTATCGGGACAACAAACGGACTGATACGATTACAGGTTACCGTTATACCGTATGTATGCCGGAAAAAAACTTTGAGAAGATAGGCATAAAAATTGACGGCAAACAGCAGCTTGAACAGCCGGAAAATGGATATTTAGAAGTAAACTTCAACGGGCTCGAAGTGTTCATCTATTGGTTGAACGGACAGCCGAATGTCGGCGCAAAAGCGACAAGTATTGCATTGGTCAATCACAAAGGCTAAGGCTGTGCGGCACGCCGACACTATCAGGGGGAAAAAGACATTTTTCATTAAGGAAAATGTCCCCCCAGTGGCGGCGCGCCGCCATTACCATAAGGGTATAGTATTACCCCTTATGGTGTGATGTAGCAGTAGCAAAAAAGAGGGGGTCATATTAATTAATATTATTAATAATTCACAATCAAGAAAATGGACGCTTGTAATAAATAATCCGCTTGAAATCGGGCTGAACCATGATGTGATTATCGAAATATTGAAAATGTTTTTCGCTGATTATTTTTGTATAGCTGACGAAAGAGCGACAACAGGAACATATCATACGCATATTTTTATATATTCACATTCGCCGATACGATTCAACACGTTGAAAAACCGATTTATAACGGCGCATATAGAAAAGGCATACGGGACGGCAAAGGAAAACAGGGATTATATATTAAAATCCGGCAAGTGGGAGAATGACAGTAAAGCTGAGACGGCTATCGAGGGCAGTTTTTTCGAGTACGGGAAAATGCCGGAAGAAAAAGACGAAACAAGCCCGAAGATGAGCAAGCTGATTGAGAATATCAGGGACGGCAAGCGAACATCTGAAATCGTTGACGATACGCCGAACTTTGCTTTCCGTATTCGCGATATTGATATTCTGCGTCAAACATTGTTATCAGAAAAATATACGACGGAAAACCGAGATTTATATGTGTCGTATATATTCGGCGCAAGTGGAGCGGGAAAAACAAGAGGGATATATCAGGCACATAATCCGCGCGATATATGCAGAATAACAAATTACCGTGCAGGTCGAAGCATATCATTTGACGGCTACAATGGACATGATGTGCTTGTGTTCGAGGAATTTCATTCACAGATACCGATTGAGGATATGTTGAATTACCTTGATATTTACCCGCTATATCTTCCGGCACGGTACAACGACAAAACAGCTTGCTATACAAAAGTATATATCACATCAAATGTGCCGTTGACAGAGCAGTACAAAAACATACAGCAGAATAAGCCGGAAACATGGCAGGCACTATTACGCCGTATTCATGCGGTGATAGAGTATCATCACGACGGCAGTATCACAAAACACATTGAACAGAAAGGGCAGGGCATTTTATGAGACAAGAAGAAAAATATACGTTAGAGCGTCAGACAAAACGCAGTTATTTAATGTTACGTTTCAAAAACGGATTACACGAACTTATGAATAACAGGCTAAAAGGCTTGATAATATGGATATATTTAATCATAACTCTGTTTGCTTGGCTTTTTAAAGATATTATATTTGCTTACATTCCCTATGATATATATGCGACAGCAGATAAAAAAGTAATTAATATTGTATTCCCAGTCTGCATGATAGCCGGGCTAATCTTTTTAATAATTGTATTCGGAACGCCTCTCGGCTTCAAGCGAATCAATGAAAACCTCTGGCGGATCGGACTTGTCAACCACGCAGGAGAAACGCCGTTATTGATTAAAAAAAGAAAGTACAAAAAGATTCGCGGCGTAAAGATTATGGAATTTAAGTCAAACGGCATACCGCAATCAGAATGGGAAAACCAGCAGGATAAAATCGAAACTGCGTTAAATATCCATATTGTTAAAATTGTGCAGGGAACAGACAAAAAGAGAATTATTATATATACCGTGTCCGGCAATCGTAATTTACCAGAAACCATATATTGGAAAGATGAATATTTGAGCGATAACAGTTTTGAATTAGTTTTAGGTGAAAGTCTGCTTGGCATAGAAACAGTAAATTTAGCGCAAATCCCACATATGTTATTAGGCGGTTCGACAGGTTCAGGCAAAAGCGTATTATTGAAACTTTTGATTATGCAATGTATAAAAAAAGGAGCGACGGTTTTTATTGCGGATTTCAAGGGCGGAGTTGATTTCCCGCTCGTCTGGCAGAGCAGATGTCGGATTGTCATTGAAAAAAAGGAATTGGTCTGTACCCTTAATAACATTATTGACATACTGGAAGAACGGAAAGGGCTATTATTTGGTAAAGAGTGCGCAAATATTGACGAATACAACAGTATCGCCGGAAATACATTGCCGCGAATGATATTCGCCTGTGATGAGGTTGCTGAATTGCTTGACAAGACTGGGCTTTCTAAAGATGATAAAGACCTTGTTACACAGATTGAGGGCAATTTATCAATCATAGCGCGGCAGGGTCGGGCATTTGGTTTACATTTGATTCTGGCGACACAACGACCTGACGCAACAATCCTTACAGGGCAAATCCGAAACAATATTGATTTCCGTGTATGCGGACGCGCTGACAATGTGCTGTCGCAAATTATACTTGATAATACGGGTGCGGCTGACAAAATACCCAAAGACGCACAAGGACGGTTTTTAACAAACGACGGCATTATATTTCAAGGGTATTTGTTCGACGAGCGTAAGACATTTGAAAAAGAAAAATGAATGAGAGGAAAATAATTCAATGGAAAAAGTGCAAACCGAAATAATTGAAAGAAATGTTATTGACGAAAAAACCATTGCCAGTAAAATAAAATATAGAAATACAATGGTTTATGTAAAAAGTATTTTCGGCGGTGTAAAATATATTGATGATGTGTTGTTTAACATAGCGAAAGAACGTATGAACCGCGAAAATAAATGATAAAATTTCAAAAAGATGTTGACTTTTGGCGCATTATATGGTATAATTATATATAGTGGAAGCTAAAAGTCAACATCAGAATTTGCGCTGTTTTCATTGATTGAAAGGAGCAAAAAGTAATGATGAAAACAAAAACAGATAATTATGATGTTGGCATATATTGCAGATTGTCACGCGACGATAATAACGGCAGTTCCGAAAGCATGAGTATTTCAAATCAGCGCGAAATGTTGAAATCATATGTAAAAGATAAAGGCTGGAGTATAAACGATATATATATTGATGACGGTTATTCAGGAGTTACGTTTGACAGACCAGAATTTAAACGTATGATAGCGGATATTGAGGCAGGTAAAATAAATCTTGTTATAACTAAAGACCTTTCGCGGCTCGGCAGAAACTACATACAAACGGGTCAATACACAGATTTTTTCTTTCCCCGATACGGCGTTCGTTATATCGCCGTGAACGACAACCATGACAGTGAAGATATTGATAATGATATAACACCTTTTAAAAATATTCTGAATGAAATGTATGCCAAAGACATATCAAAAAAAGTTAAATCCGCCCGAAAAACAAGTGCGAAACAGGGTAAATTCATGGGGAGCGTTACGCCGTTCGGATATATAAAGAATCCGTTAAATAAATATCAGTTGATTCCTGACGAGGAAACTGCGCCAATCATGCAACGGATTTTCAAATTATTCGCAGACGGTAACGCCGCACGGCATATCGCAGACATTTTAAACCGTGAATCTGTTTCTTCTCCGGCTATATATTATTACAATAAATTAGGCAAACAACACCCTAATCCGAAAGTCAGTAACACATGGACGAGCGCAACAATTATGCAATTATTGAGAAATGAAGTCTATCTCGGAAATATGGTGCAGGGGAAACGTGCGGTGACTTCATTCAAGACTAAAGAAAGGCATTTCACAGACCCGTCCGAGTGGATTATAGTTGAGGGTACACATGACCCGCTTGTCGATATGGAAACATGGGAAGCCGTACAAAAACGAACAGTCGTTGTAAAACATCAAATGAACAGGGTATGTCATACGGGCGAAATCAGTTTATTTGCGGGACTGCTGAAATGTTCGGATTGTGGCAGCGCGTTAGTGTTTAATACAAAAAATCAGCACGGCAAGAAATACATGGGATATAAATGCAGTCGTTATGTTCAGCACGGCAAATATATATGTTCGATTCATTCCGTATCGCTTGAACTGCTTGAAGAAACAATCTTACAGGATATACAGCACAATGCGAAATTGGCGGTATCTGACAACGACAGATTGATAAAACGGTTGATGTGTTTGGAAAAAGACGGGCAGGAAGAAAAACGGCTTATACTCGAACGAAAAATGCGGGAAGCACAGAATCGAATAAAAACGGTTGACGGATTAAGCAAGAAACTTTTTGAGGATAGATATGCCGGAAACGTTCCCGATAACATTTTTAAAAATCTGATGAACGATTACGAGAATGAACAAAACGAATTAGAAGCAAATATTGACGGGTGGAAACTTGAACTTGCGAAAATTACGAGCGCAAAAGATAATATTTCACAATGGGTTGAAAATATAAGCAAATACACCGAAATTCCGAACATAACGCGCCCCGTATTACTTGAATTGATAGACAGTATAACAGTATCGGAAAAACAAGTCGTGAACGGTGCGCCACAGCAGGAAATTATTATAAATTATAAATTCATTGGTAACCTAAAATAATAACAAAATTACCGTGATTATAGGTATTATGCGGTTCTCTCCGCCAAATGTCAGGTAATTGCGGGTTATCTGACTTTTTTGATTTCCTTGAAATTTCTTTTTCCCTATCTTTTACCGTTATTTAGGCGAGGTTTGCCCGAAACCTCGTTTTTGCCCGTAATTTCGGGCTTTTCAGCTTCACCATTTTTCTGAGACCGCGCAAGCGATGTGTTTTCTATCCACGTCATCGCTCCCGCTGACTGTAATTTTGATTGAAATTCCAAATGAACGTAGGTGTTTGCTGTAATCGCGAAGTCGCTGTGTCCCAGCCACTCCTGTATTTGTTTAAGCGGTACGCCGTTGGCGAGCAGAAGTGAAGCACATGAGTGTCGGAGATCGTGAAAACGCATACGACGAAAACTATGTTTCTATAGAAACTTTGGAAATTCGCTTGAAAGGTAATCAGGTTTTACGCGGTTGCCAAGTGCGTCTGTATAGATATATTGCCTCATCATTGTTATACGATTTTCCGCATAATCTACGATTCTGCTCCTGTTCCTCATACACTTCTAATAGCTTTGACCGTATAGCAGGGACGAGAGGCAGTGTTCTGAAACTTGATTTGCTTTTTGTCGTATCATCGGCGACGATTATGCGTTTGCCGTCAATGGTTGCTATCGTAACGGTATGCTCAATCGTGATTGTATTCGCTTCAAAGTTAATTGATTCCCAATGCAGTCCCACTACCTCCCCATATGGTATAATAACGCTAAATCCGAAAGCCCGGTAAAATCCAGGGTTTTCGGGTTTGGTGTAATCCTTTTCCATCATTATACCATCATATATTGGGGTAGATTTTATTAATTTAAAAACCAAATGTTATATTAACGCTAAAATTTTGCCCCGTAAAACCTAAATTAAAGGAGGAAATCATGGGCAAAATTTTGGCAATCACGAACAGAAAAGGCGGGTGCGGAAAAACATCGTCATGTAAAGATTTTTGCGTAGTAGGTTCAGGTGTTGTCGTAAGTGCTGGCAAAGAATCGGTATCATCTGCCGCGAATACAGGGATATTGAAAATGATTATACAGAGCATGACCGCCGCAAACGATATTATTTTGATTTTTCTGAAATACATCTGGGTTTCTTCCTCCTTCAAATTTGGTATTTTGGTTCACATGAGACAAAGCCTTTTGGCTCAGTTTGGATATATAAAAACCGCTATTCTGCGGTGGTTAATGCAAAATAACGGTTATGTATATGGAGATTTACGATAAATTTAACAATATTATCATTGTACTTTCAGCATTATGTGTTATACTTATATTAACAAATAATATGGAAATCTTGATAAGGGGAATTTTACTATGACCATTATTGAAGCAATACAACAGCGTCATTCCGTAAGACGCTATACCGACCAGAGCATTGAAAACGATACACTCTCCGCTCTCCAAACAGAGGTTGGCGAATGCAACGGCGAGAGCGGGTCGACTATCCGGCTTGTTACAAATGACCCTGACACTTTCAACGGTCTTTTGGCAAAAGTCAGATTTTCAGGGGCAAAAAACTATATCGTGCTTGCGGGCAAAGAGAGTGCCGACCTCGATGAAAAAGCAGGATACTATGGGGAGCGTATAGTCCTGAAAGCGCAGCAGCTTGGGTTGAATACGTGCTGGGCGGCTATGTTCAGCGGAAAGAAGTATGCCGCGAAAATCGGCAAAGACGAAAAGATTGTGATTATCATAGCTCTCGGTTATGGTGTGACACAGGGAGTAGCGCATAAAAGCAAGCCGTTGGAATCGCTGTGCAAGGTTGACGGCGATATGCCCGGTTGGTTCCGTTCCGGCATGGAAGCGGCTATGCTCGCACCTACCGCTATGAATCAGCAAAAGTTTTTATTTACGCTTTCGGGCGGCACAGTCAAAGCCGAAAGTACGGGTGGTTCATTTTCCAAAATAGACCTCGGCATAGCGAAATACCATTTTGAAGTCGGCGCGGGGCGCGAAAATTTCAAGTGGCAGTAGCAAATAATTATATTTATTTTTAACGGGAGAACTTGTATGAATAAAGGCAGATGTCAATGTATCGTTGTTCGTGATAATAAAATTCTCATGGTAAAACACGTACAAGATAATAAATCATGGTTATGTTTACCCGGCGGCGGAATCGAAGATAATGAAAATGCGGATGAAGGCGCATTACGTGAATTACAAGAGGAATGCAATGTTTTAGGCAAAATTGTCATGAAAACATCAGAAGTCTATGAATGGACGCAGGACGGTATGATGATTCACGTTACATATCATGTTGATATTGGCAATCAAGAGCCGACACTCGGCTATGATCCTGAAGTCATAGGCGAACCCATTTTACAAGGTGTCGGTTGGTATTCGCTTAATGAAGTGTGTGAGCGTGACAGAGTTTTTTTATGGGCAGCAGGTCTTTATCAAGTAGAGACATTTGCGAAAGAACTTCATTCTTGGAGCGATGACATAAGCTATCCAACCATACGAACATAGGCAATAGCGAGTGCCAATTAAAAAATAAGGTTAGACATAAAAATTATACAATACACAATACAGGGACTGAAAATCATGAAAAATATACGGGAAGAACTTGAAAAAATAGTTGAAAAACATTTACAGCCGGGAAAAGAATTGGGATATGCCGTGTCAGTAGAATTGGACGGGAAACCTCTTTTGAAATATTATTCGGGAAATATCGTTATTGACGAGGTTTATTATCCAGTCAATGCGGACACCCCATTCGATGTTGCGTCAATCGCAAAACAATTTGTCGCGTGCTGTACAGCAATACTCGTCTGCGAAAAACGATTGAATTTAGATGATTCTATTCGCGTTTATCTGCCGGAAATGAAAGACTATGCGGATAAAATAACAATTCGGCATTTGCTGTCCATGACTTCGGGCGTTAGAAATGTTTATCTTATGAAATACCTTATGAGCAATTCTGCACTCGATGAAATGGAAATGTTTTTCAGGCAGGAACAGCCGTCGAATGAAGCCGGAAATTTTTCAAGTTACAGCGAAGCCTGTTATATTTTATTAGGGCATATCATTGAAAGACTGACGGGGAGCAATGCACAATTTGCGAAACAAAGAATTTTTGAGCCGTTACAGATGTCAAATACGCAGGGACACGGCATAATGGGGGGAGGAGGTTTGACTTCAACGGCGGAAGATTTGGTAAAATGGCATAATTGCCTGATGAACAGGAATCTTCCGAGTGCGTCCGACGGACTATTTGATATGTTGTTTTCACGGTTTAGATTCAACAACGGCGAATTGTGTCCGTATGGCTTCGGCTTTTTCTACGATGAATATAACTACCGCGATATTATCTGGCAGTACGGCGACAATACCGGCTGGCAGTCCGTTATACGGCTTGATTTAACGAAAAAATTATCTATCATAGTTTTGACGCATTCGGATTGCGAACCTGTTGAAACGGCGCTTGATTTAGAAAATGCCGTTATCGGGAATATATTTAACTTCCCCGGACAAAAAAATTATAAATCGGCTTATTATAACAAACCTAAACATATATCAAATATAAAAAATGTTGAGCATCATGATTTTCCGAACGCTCAAAGACGAAATCCAATTACTCAAAACAACTGGGATAAATATATAGGTCGGTACTACAGTCACGAGATTGACACATATTTTGATATTGTTCCCGACGATTACTGTTTTCAAATAAAGTATGCGGACAAAAATGATGCGGGGTATATTGATTTGCTTGATTATTCGGATAAAAGTAATTTGAAAATGCGTACACGCGGCGAATGGGGCGGGTATAGTTTCCCGATTGAATTTTATGGGAGCGAAGATAAAATAGACTTTTTTACGTTGCGTGAAGGCATCGGGCATTTTTATTTCGTTAAGTGTCTATTATAAGAGTCCCATCGACAGTCAAAAGAATAAAATTAGACGTAAATATATATAACCGGAGGACAAGGCATTGAAAAAGCTGTTGACTGTCATATTAGCGGTAATGTTCATATTGTTACCGTCATGTTCTCGAATAGGCAATACATCGGAGAATTCTGACATATCGGTCACATCCACAGCCGAGCAAAATTCTGATGCTATAATTAAACAGTTGTTTGACGAGCAAAAGAGCGATGTGGAAGTCACCGGCACAGGAACGGTTACGATACTGCTTGCCGACGATAACGACGGCAGCCGCCATCAGCGGTTTATCCTCGAACTCGCAAGCGGTCAAACACTGCTTGTCGCGCACAATATAGACATAGCACCAAGGCTCGACGGGCTTACTGTCGGCGACACGGTGGAATTTAAGGGTGAATATTACTACAACGACGAGGGCGGCGGGATTCACTGGACGCACCATGACCCGGACGGCGTCCACGTTTCCGGCTATCTGAAATGGAATGGAAAAATATATTAGTAAACCGACAGGAAATTATAATAAAATTTATTGAAAATTGTGAAAGAGGGCGGAGAAATTCGTCCGCTCTTATTTTGCAGACATCAATTTTTAAAATTTATTTTTTATTTTATAAAATGTATTGACAAACTAATTTATTTAGTTTATAATTATATATATTAGTTATAGGGGGTAAAAATAAAATGTCAAAACAACGAAATCTTACAGAACAAGCGGTGATGACCGCCGCCGTAACATTAGTGGAACAAAACGGTTACAATAGCTTAAACATCAGCAGTTTGGCTGAAGAACTTGATATTAAGCCGCCGTCGTTATACAATTATATCAGCGGTATAGACGATGTTATGCGAAAACTCGCCGTCATAGTGCTGTTACGAATGGAGGAAGCGGTTAAGACGGCAGCAGTGGGACGCTCGGAAGAATCGGCGGTTCGGGCGATAGCGGTCGGATATCGGGCATTTGCATCGAACCACCCCGAACTGTACCGCGCGTTCACTTCTGCGCCGTCAATAGACGCAGAAGGTAATCTCGGTTCACTCGCTGGTACACTCAGACAAGTGCTTGCACCATTTGGATTAACCGATACGGACGAGGTGAATTTCATACGGCTGTTCCACTCTGCCCTGCACGGATTTGTTGCGCTCGAAAGCGCGGGATTTTTC
>Ga0123357_10001946_pt1 | contig 22541 bp, 11 predicted proteins | sample TergutEmb28metaG_FD_89873 | JGI IMG/M metagenome (GOLD analysis project Ga0123357, IMG submission 89873) | Embiratermes neotenicus P4 segment gut microbial communities from Petit-Saut dam, French Guiana - Emb289 P4 | ecosystem: Host-associated > Arthropoda: Insects > Digestive system > Gut ... | reverse complement strand
TATATATATATATATATATATATATATATATATATATAATTCATTTATACACTGATCTCTTTTCCTTCTCTTTCGTGCTGTGCAGGAGACGATATAAAATTATACGTTATAAATGGTACTAAATTGAATATTTGAAAAGAAAATGTATGTATTACTGAATTTGATTCGTTGCTGCGGAAAGTAATTACGTGTCGGGGTTTGAAACGGATTTATTGTGACAGATAGTTGGCATAGCTACCTGTCACATTTCCTTTTGCAGTTTGATAAATAACCCCCTATCCTGTTCTAATTATGGCACCACAAAAGACCCTCGGACAAAAAAAAAAAACGTGGAAGTTAGGCGTTTTGATATTGAAATTATAGAATGAATAATTTAATGGAAGGATTTCAGACTACACTTTACAGTAAAATGTAACTCAGTACCGAAAGCGAAGAATTCTCGTACATCTTTATTGTTGCACCGTGCATTTCGTAGAGTCGCTTTAATTAGCACAACAACTAATGCACCTACATAAAATTTCACATTAAAACGCTTAAAATCGCTCCAACATGTTTCGATCCTAAGATCATCCTCAGGGAGCTATAGGTGTGCGTAGTGTGTTACGTTGCGAGAGTCTTTCGCAACGTAACACACCACACACACCTATAGTCAGGCGGATTCTCAACCACGTACCCTTACACAACACGACATGCTGCCACAGCGCCTTATTAATATAAAGGAATTAATTAATGAGTGTTTTTAAAATGAGTTCAGCAAGGAACAACGCAGCTCCCTGAGGATTATCTTAGGATCGAAACATGTTGGAGCGATTTTAAGTGTTTTAATGTGAAATTTTATGTAAGTGCATTAGTTGGTGTGATAATTAAAGTAATTATCGTACAGTTGAAAAATAAACGGGACTCCTAACACAAAATATTTAGGCGCACATTTAGCTTTCCACACGACCATTCACGGCCCTGTTACATATAACATTATAGGGTATGAAACTAATATTGTACTGTACAAAATAACCTTACTACATCGTCCATCACATGCAAGACAACAAATGTCATCTTCCGTGACGTAGCACACAAGTTTTGTCAAGGCGTTCTTTACTTCCACCAAGATGTGTAGTTTTGAGGCTCATGCGTAAATGTGAGTGCATCCACTTCAAATTTCACGAAAGTGACTGTCAGTCAATAAATTGTCACGGGCATTTGTTCTAACATACTTTATTGAAGTAGGATGACAGCTGTATAAAATAGGACACAATGTTATTTATTCCCTCAAATAAAGTGTGACTTGCACTACACCTACTGTCACGCGATTCACTGTGCGTCACTTGCACTGAGTGGACATATTTCGTATTGAATATCAGTGACAACGGTCAATGAATTTGGAAGGTGCTGTTAGAAATAACTTTACCCTCTTAAATGAAGTGTGACTCACTGACCCTTTATACTTTGACTCAGACTCGCTCAACAATTTTGTTAAGATCCCTCGTACCGAATTTCATAGAAACGGGGCGAAGCAGTTTAGTCGCTGATACTAGGTAACAGACGGGAAGACAAAAGGAGATGAACTGTAGATATGGTTTTAATTTCTTACTTCTAAAATAAGACTAAGTGAGTTGTCAATCTTATATTTTCTGTACTAGACATCCCAAATCTTGCTGTGGTACAATACTTTACTGAAGGATTAATCAAGATGATAAAAATTTTGGTTGAAACAGGTTGGTTACTAAAATTTTTAACAAGTTGGCTTCACACATACACTAGAGTTGAGTTTGATGGTCCTGTGTATTTTGTCAGCTAAAACTGTATCACTAAACTAAAGTTACGAGAGTTTCCAGTCTTTCGTTAGGGAGTGAAAATAATTTTCATCTGCTTTTTCCTGAGTAAAAAGGAATCCCTACGTGAAGAATATATCCGTCCGTCTGTGACACGGTATCAGTAAATAAACCTTGTGTCTGGCTTATTTCAGTTCGTTATACCAGTTCGTCACAAAAGGTTGTCGAATAGTTTTGGCTTTAGTGAAAATCGGCTGTGAGAGTCGTACTTTATTTAAAGGGAATTTGGCAATTTCTACCTGCCTATTCCATATTTATTGACCGAGTTTAGTGAAATTCGGTAAACGCTTCCCCTGTACGTTCATGTCATTGAGCGGTTGTGGGTTTTGTTACATTCGGCGTTGTGTGAGCTGCACGTTTCATGGGAGTAAATAAAACTGCTTTCGTCTGTTTACTGTGAAACCCTCTGATTGTTTGAAAGTAAATAACGCCTTGTTAAGTATTTGTACTAGGTCACAGAGTACATCATTTACAATCATGCTTGTACATTTTACTCGAGTTGTACTCAGTATTATTTGTCATACTTTGTTAACTAACGAAGTGATATACGGGGCATGCGGGTATGATGCGATACTTTTTCATATGCCCCGTTAGGCAGGGCCTTCCATGAGCGGCGAGCTGCTATCGGTGTTTAACAAATTATTTTAACTGTAAATCTAAGGATCATTACCGGCTTGAAGAACAAAAGAAAACCCGAAACTGAATTGTAATGTTGGTCATTCGGATTTGTTGCATCCCAATCTTACCTTATTCCTCAGACGTATTTTAAAATTTTCTGCCGTTTTAGGTCTTGGTTTTGCCATATTTTACGATAAAAGAGAAGTTAGTGACGACCGGTCTCCACATACTTCTATTTTTCGCCTAATCAGAAGTTAGCCTAAACGAAATGAATAAATGGAAGAGAGAGAAGCTAATAGGGACTGAGGCAGTCAACATATTCCCCGACTTTTACGAAATCAGGTCTCACACGTGCCTGCCATTTGTTCCTATCAATGCATTCCGCTATCTCCCATCATATATCTTTATGGTCGATATGAATATTATTTTTCTCCCTACGCCTATGTCGAGTGGTCTGTTTATGTTTCCTCGCCAAAATCCATTTCTGTTCTTCCCCATATACTAGCGTGAATTACAAATTAACACTCGAACACTTAAAGTAGTCCATTTATTTTTGATTTTGAAAATAGGACGCCGGGGAAATACCCAAAAGAAGCTAATCTATAGTCCATTTATGTCTATCGCTTCCATTAACACATTATCAGACTATTGTAATGCATGTACCGTGCATATTTATATGACTTTTGTTACAGCCAACTAATGCACAAATAAACATATATCACAAGCATTATATAAAGAGAATATATATATATATATGTGCATTAGTTGGTTGTAATAAAAATAAAACATATTCAGACAATTTTGAAGCTGATCAGTATGACCTCAGAATATTGCACCGACGGAGTGCTTGTGTTAACTGACTGACTGACTGACCGACCGACCGACCGACCGACCGACCGACCGACCGAACGACTCACTCACTCACTCGGTGGAGCCCAGACCCTCTGGAGAAACTACGCAAGAAGTTTTCCTCCTTTTATGGATCTTGACTCTTCAGCACCGTGTTCATAAGAACCCGATGTATGTCCCTGTCCTGTGCCACATAATACAGAACACGTCCTTCCATTCTGTTTCTTTAAGATTCATTTTAAAATTATATTCCCATCTACGCGTAGATCTTCTAAATGTCCCCTTTGCTTCGGGTTGCCCATCAAAACTCTGTATGCACCTCTCCTCTCCCCGATACGTACCACATTCTGCTGCTCGTATTTGTTTGTGAGAGTTTTATTTGGTGTGCCTGGCTTTTCGGTGTTTGCTCTGCTTTCTTTATCAAGTATATGGATGTTAATAGTAAATGACCCATAACTGTGCATTGTGCAATTAGATATGATATCAAAACCAACAAATGCACGTACGTATGTATGAAAGTACATTATACACATAGTATACCTCCTACATGTTCCGGCCACTCATGTGACCATCTTCAGGGAGATGAATTACAGTGGATACATACACAGAAGTATTTCATAGGTTTTTGAATCAATACAATATTAATTTTTAAAAATAATACATGGTTTATAATACATATTAAAGATTAGATTACAGATAAAAATATTTGTAATTGATGCTAATGGGTAGCGGATAGTATGTATGTAGTAAATCACCATCCAAACGGGTTGAGTTAATGTGAGCAGTACGACAGACCTTTCTGACCATTTTGTTAGAATGGTCAGAAAGCTTTTATTTGTTTTGATATCGTGTCTAAATAGATGTCATTACACTCACTGATTTATTATTACTTTTTAATTATTCGTGTAACTAGTGATGATATTTGTGAGATAATATTAGAAATACAAATAAAATTTCATTTTAATGTAAGGAAATACCTGAAGTATAGAATATAGCGAAGTTCCAAAACGTCGTTCCGAAAAAATATATCTCCCACAGAGGGATATATTCAACGTAAACCTCGTTAAAGTGTAAACAATTACACTCACGAGTTTAGAGCGCCATTATTTACTATCAAGGGTGTACGAATTAAAAACAAAAAGCCAGTTATATTAAAAATTTTTGAGTGTTTTTTAAAGTAGGCGATGTATGTGCTATTCGTTTATACGTATAACCGAATTACAGGAAAATTTTGGATCCGGGGAGAATACAAAAAAACGAATTTGTTTCCACTATATTTTATGTCATTAGAGCTAACAAATTTATTGAGGCTTGATGCTTGCGTTTGTTGAATGATTTTAAGTTCTTCATTTTTTATTACGCTTTCAATCAAGAAAATGATGAATTTTGAATGCAAATTACAACATTTTCTGTCTAGCACCATTAATTACAGATGACACTGATGTATGTTACACTAACCCGAAGCGAAGTAAGAAAGGAGCGTCACAAAATATATCACACGTGGTAATTAATTATCTTGCTATATAAAGAAAAGAAGGAAGTGAACTATCATCGTATCCATACACAGTCAACCTCCTCTGAGGGGCTTCACAGTTTATGTCCGGGAGAATGAATGTAAACGCAGAATTTAAAAGTTGCGAAAACTCTTGACTACATATTATGCATGTTCCGTTATAAATTTCTGACTTCTCTTCGGTTTGTGTGACTATTCTTTTTAGTTTCATCTGCATTTCTACGGATCAATTATTAAAATAAATCCCTCCATATTTCCATACAAATGTAACAGTTCAAGATATCTTGAAATTATTCGCGTGAATTTATGTTTGTTATCTACTTTTTCTTCCTGTGTTTTTTTTCTGTTTATTTCATCCGCTCCGTTATTTAAGATAAAGTCTGCAACTTTTTTTTCGTAATATTTTTGGTAAATTATTACTATTGAACTGCCTTTGTCGGCTTTTGTTATTAGGGCCTTGTTTCTAAGTAATTTGTCTTTAATCAAGATTAAGGTTTTCAGTTCTTCAGACTGCTTTCTCAAGTCGTGTCTTCTATGTGAGTTTTGTTGGGTTTCGACTTCATTTTGGAATATTTACGAAAATCTGTCAATTTGTTTCAGTATGTATTTAGGTCTGACAACTGTAAAGAATATTTTGTACGAAACCTTACATGATGTTTGCATGTACTTTGAACGTAATTCGACTTGATATTTATCACAACAAACATTGTTTCGTAGAAACATTGGAAAGATCAACAAAATATAGGTTTTATGCCCGAAGCATTTTTTCGTAAATCTTAGGATTTCCAAGAGAGTTAGGCTAAAGTTGGCTCTATAATTGCCCTTCCGAATGTGTGTAATAAACGTTTCAGATTTACGGGCTTATTAACTTCGAGATTAACCGTGGAATTCAAGCTATAGGAACTCTTCCTTCAGATTTAAAAGAAGTTGACTCCATTTAGATTCCACTCAAATATGATTTTACTTTTCCTGCAACGTACTGTCCTCTTACAATATGAATTTGAAGCATATAGGTATTAACTAAGTGACACAAGTACTTAATTTCCTAGGGGACCGCGTTAGCACAGTGGTTAATGCGCTGTACTACAAATCGGAAGGTCGCTGGTTCGATCCCAGCTGATGTCATTGGAATTTTTCATTGACATAAAATCCTTCCGATCGCATTATGGCCCTTGGGTCGACTCTGCCCCTAACAAAAATGAGTACCAGGAGCATTTCCTGGGGGTTAAGGCGGCCTGTGCATAAGGCTGACAACCTTACCACCATCCCGTGCCGTTGTCATGAAATCTGGGAACATTAACTTCCTGGAAACCTCTGGGCCACTCCGGGCCTGTAACGGGACTGCTTTACCTTTTACTTAATTTCCTAATAGCGGCCTTGAAGTCCAAAATATTTGTTATGTGTGGTTTGATTTCACCTAGGAGGGACGAGGTAACCGGGGAATGGAGGAGATTCATAAAGAGGAGCTAAATGATCTACTCCTCACCCAATATTGTGCGGGTGATAAAATCGAGAAGAATGAGATGGGCTGGGAATGTGGCGCGTATGGGTGAGGAGAGTGGGGTGTATAGGGTCTTGCTGGGGAAACCGGAGGGAAAGAGACCACTGGGTAGACCTAGGCGTAGATGGGTGGATAATATTAGGATGGATCTCCAGGAGGTGGGATGTGGGTATATGGACTGAATTGGGCTGGTCCAGGATAGAGAAAAGTGGCGGAAGGTTGTGAGTGCGGAAATGAACCTTCGGGTTCCGTGAAATGCGGGGAATTTCTTGACTAGTTGCAAACCAGTTAGCTTTTCAGGAAGGACTCTGCACTATGGAGTAAGTAAGTAAGTAAGTAAGTAAGTGGTTTGATTTCCCCCTAGTCTGAATACGTATCAGTTAACAATTACATTGTGTGTGTAATTAACGTTAGTGTATTGCAAGGTAACATTCTGTCACAGGCCTGAGTGTTCAGGTCAGCGACAAGCGTTGCTGCCTGCGATCATTTCAAAGTGAATGCCTCTGTTAAATATACTCCTTTACAACTTCATTTTCTTGAGGATGATAAACTTAATATTGATGAATTAATGAGAACAATGATTTGTATAATTTTTGGAAGTTCTTGAAACCGCTTCATCCTAAACATAATTCTTGTCTTGATTTAAAATTATATGCACATGACATAGGCCTATGTTTCCCATTCTTACTTAGTGCAATAGCATCGAAGGAAAGAACTAAAAATTTTAGAACAACGCGCATAAGAACGTATTTTTCCTTATGCAAGATTAACTGTATTGGGAACTGAGAAAACGTAAGTGAAGAAGAAATTACATTTGGCTCGACAAGTAATTTGGATAAGGGGGGGGGGGGACATGTGGAATATTAGTGGAACTGTCTCTCTGATAACGACAGACTTCAATATTAATACGCACGCGCGCCCACACACACACACACACACACACACACACACACACACATATATATATATATATATAAAGATAATGTTAAAACCGAAAGATTTGTACGATTCTGTCTTTAAAAAGCTCTATAAATTGTTGAAATTTTATACAAAACCATCAGATACGTTACATAGTAGAATAATTGTGAAAGATTATTCTACATCAGTACGATAGGAATTGGCCGTCATGACCTAGTGTACTGTACTCTTGTACTATTTTTGATTTTCCTGGAAAGGACTATTGAGAATAGCAAGAATTATGTGACAGTATCCGGTATCTGTCGCAAATCGGAACTTACATCAGCCGAATATAAGTTAAGGCGTTACCAACTCTCTAGCTCAATCGGTAAAGTTTATTGTGAGGAGACACGTTTCGGCAAAGTGATTTGAATTCAGCTGGCTCAGGCTCTTATCAAGCAACTGGCCGTGATGTTGGTCTTCGAGTTCTGATGCTCCAGAATTAAGTAATTCTATTGAGGTAGAAGCAGTGAAGAAGATACCTATTCTGCATGCAATCCGTATGCCCCACGTATTTTTTCTGACTGAACTAACAACGAACAAACATACGTTCTGCAAACAAAGGCTGGTGGAAAGCTATAGAACGAGTAACATAAAAAACACACACACTATTTAGTTCGGGTGACCTTAGCCTGGTTTTTATTCCTTCTCATGTAAGTTTTTATGTTGTTTGGAGAGGACCACAAGCCCCCCAGTTGATGGATGGCTCATTGTGAAGCCCTCCAACCGCGCGCATTACTCCGTAATCGAATGTTCCGTATTCACGAAGCGATGGAACTAATTTCACCCCCAGCTGATCCGCTATGGTAAATTGCTTTTTAAACTCCAAATTCACTGAACATCTTTGTAATGTTGGCAGTACATATTTTTACAGGTCTAACGGTATAGAAAACGCCGAATGTCTTTATTGCATAATTCATAATTCTATTAACCATTACGTAAATATCGGGGTAATTCGAAATCAGTAGGAAAAATACCTGTTTCCTATTTCAGCATATAATGTTTACACTCCCAAGCATGGGAAATATTATAGGAATAATATATATTTTATTCGAGTAGCCTGAAGAAAAGGAGAAGCTTCGAAAGTTTAGAATGCTTAAGGACAACACTAAAATGCGTCCTAAAGGTACAGGGCGAAATGACAGTACTTTCTTCACTTGAACAGGCGTAATGAGGTATATCTCTGGTACAGATTGGTGAAGAAGACTATAAGCTCCTCTGCATCGTATTCATTTAGACCAGTACCTGAAATGTTGTACATTTCCTTGTGAGTGGTTATTTTATTTATTTATTTATGGTTTATTTGAAGACATCGTTTAGTAGGTCAGGCCATACAGTGTCTGATGGTGAATAATGAGTTACAAATAATGTGAGAAAAGGCGGTCGTGATCTGAGTGCATACGGCATACGCCTGGACGAACTGAGGAAAGTCTCCGGAAAGTAAGATAGGGATGCTGTTCTTCATGCATAAGTGTGAACCGCACCCTTCCAAATACGAAGTTCTGTGGCTTTCAGTGGTACATTTATTAGGATCACTTCATTTAGTGTAGAAAGAAAGAACATTATTTTGGAAACACGATGTGCTATCTAGTGTGGTGGTGGTGGTGGTGGTGGTGGTGGTGGTGGTGGTGGTGTGTGTGTGTGTGTGTGTGTGTGTGTGTGTGTGTGTCTTTTCCTAACCTAATTTAGTTTTTTCCTCTCCTGTCTCATCATAAAGTTGTCTGAATTCCCGAGATACAACGGGAACGAAATTTTTGTCTAGAAGTAACTATGTCGAAACAGGGAGCCTCACGAATGTGGCCGCAAATCTTCGAAAGCAAATGGTATTCACGAAGTATCTCTAATTAAAGTGCCAGTGGCGTTAGACGCCAGCTGCTACTTTGACCAACATTTCCTTATATGTGTACGTAAATGGGAGCTTGTAGTGTAGTCATTATTGTTCATAAGTTAAACATAAATAGCCCTATTAAAGTTTCACTGAAGAGACGGTTTTCATCGAACTCGTAATTCAGTAAGTGTCAAGGCTATTATTTTAAGGTGCTTTCCCAAAATATCGCGAAAAGCGGCCTTTAGTTTCGTTATTCTCATTCTTCCTTCGTTGTCTATTCGCGCGGAACAAATTTAGTCCGTTTGGATTTGTTTTCGTAGTACTAATATAAGAGTTTTGTGTGTGGTTGTATGTGTGTCTTTTACTACAGTAATGACAGTAATACACTTTATTGTTCTCCTGTGTTGTCTTAAAATGCCGTGACTTCCCAATATACAACGGTAATAAGCTTTTTCTCTGCAAGCAATTATATCATAACAATGAGATGTTACAGCGGTGTCAAGAATGATTTCGAATTTAATAATGAGAAAGAATGCTGCTTCTTGGAAGGAAGATTTACGTTTTTGCCATGAGTCACGACTGATCTTTGAACAAAATTGAATCTCATTCAAGCGCACGGCACGGCGTTACCTCAATTCACTTATACATTTAAAGTACAGCGTAATATGCAGTGTCAGTTTGGACTTGTGGTCATCGAATTACAAATTAATTCGTAACATTCCCTTGACCGTAAATTAGAAATTTTATTGCAAGGTACATGAAATATGTAAATTAAAATTTGGTTTAAAACTTAGTGTCATTGTTCTGCGAAATTTGTAAGACCTTATATATTTATTACAACAAAAGATTAAATTAAAACCATTGTAAATTTTCCTCCGTTTCACGTGATAAACAATTGCAAAGACAGGACAGAAACACTTTTAGTTTTCAAAAAGAAGTAGACATATTTTTATATAAGGCTTCATTAAATTATTAATTGATAAGAATTTCCGCGTGCAACATTTTGCTGCTTGAAAGCAACAAAACAGAATTGGGGTCAAACTGTCGTTATCGTGTTTTGGACTAGGAGATACGGCTCCAGGTTTCTCTAAATTTCTAAATTTATTGCAATAATATATACCTTTGCAGTCAGAATTTCTTAATTTGAATTGTCTGTCAGTAATAATTTTCAAGCAGCTAGTGCTTCCCTATACCGCATTAAATGAATGATTGTTATAACGCGTCTACTGCGCGGTACGAGCTGAATCTTTAAATAAAATTCAGATTAATTTTTCGTATGTCTAAGACTGTATAACAAAATTAGCCAGGCAACAGGCAGAAGTCATATAAAAACGCGGGAATGAAAACGTGTGCAATATTGGACAAGGCGAAGCCAGACAGAAAATATAAGAAGCTTAAACCTGACGGTGGTCAAGCTTAATGCCGTCAAGTGACTGAGTTGCTGTTCTTGCAGAAGCTAAGTAAGGTAGGCGTAATCTGCTGTACGAGGCCTGGACTGACAGATGCCATGTACGTCGAGTGTGTGTGTATGTTTGTGTGTGTGTGTACATAAGTGTGTACTTGTTTTTTCCTCACTATTAGTAGTAGTCGTAGTAGTAGAAGAAGAAGAAGTAGTAGTAGTAGTAGTAGTAGTAGTAGTAGTAGTAGTAGTAATAGTACTATAGGATTATATAAATGCAACATAAAGGCTGTGACTCATGATAGCTGACAGACCAATCCTTTCTTCAGACGGGTTTCATGAGGATGGAAAGGTAGTAAATTCGCTAAAAGACCAGAGTATGATCATGAGCCCTCAAGGGGGCTGTTCACATAGGCCGGCTGTAACCTGACCCCGACTCTGCCTATGACTCGTGTTAATTGTAACAAGGAACTTGTACGTTGACCATTTCATCGTCTATTGCACTTTTGTTTCCTTCGTTAATTTAACGGCACTCAGTTGGTCTGTACAGTCCTATCACCCTAGCCGACCGAAAAGTTGTCTGATAAATCGAATCTGTCGTGCAGCTGGTGGATGAAGTTAACAAGTATTATGTGACATTGCTGACGCTGTGCTGTAGAGCGTTTCTACACACAGCTCGGAAATATGGAACGCATCGACAATTTATTGTCAGTAGTGAAGGGCCACTTGTTGACCAGCGTGCTATTACAGCATTCCCTGCCCTCTGTTAGTTTCCATTGGTTTTCTGCCGTCACATGCAAGTTCGGATATCGTGTTAAAAAATTACAGCAGTTCAGTTAGCTTTGTACCGAGCTGTGGCAACTTTGCGCATAGGAGGAATGTTTCGATTTCATCTCGTCACATGCAAGAATCATAGTCATGTTTTCTTTTGTACTTTATAAGCCGAATCCCATCCAAATAATATGCTAAAAGTCGAATCTTACCTTCCAAACAAACACACCTCTTGTCAGTGACCTCGCGGTCTGCGGCCTATACTATAGTGAGCTACTTGAATGCTATAGTCATGCGTTTGGATCCAACTCGGAACATATACGCACAGTTGCGTTTCATATTTGTTTGTGCTGTACGGGATAAGTAGATGCCTTGCTACGGGCTGACTTCCCTTCCAGAAAGTTCTGCCTAAATCCTAAGACAAGATTAATGAAACCCGGTTCTGGGCCCCATTGGCCTGTACCCTAATACAGATGCATGGATAGATTAATAGAATAATACCAAATTGTTGTATGATGGTTTTATTCATTATTGCTGCGACATGTTTCGGCCTCAGTTCTTGGCCATCTTCAGTGAGCACTTAAGGTCTGTGATGTATGCAGCTTATGTGAACTTATTGGGCAGAGGTTTTATACATATTTAAATTGTAATCATGTGTATAGAAAAATATGTTAAATAAGTTGACTTATAGGCTACACATATTAAAAAGCATATGAGCTCACTGAAGATGGTCAAGAACTGAGGCCGAAACCTGTTGAAGCAATAACTAATAAAAACGTTATGTAACAATGTGGTACTAAATAGTATATATGTCATATAGTTGCACGAAAAATGTGCGGTATTAAAGAACAGGAGGATAGTTGAATGGATTGATAGCTGGACATTTATTAGGTAGACAAACACAGATAGAAAACAGACGGATGGAAAGATGGATAGGTAGATGGATGGATGACTGGATGGACAGTTAGACAGAGAGAAACCTCGACTGTATTTCGCGACTGAATTGTCGTGTTACTTGACGTTACAGCAAGCGATGTACATAGTTGTCACTTATTTGTACAGAATGACATTAGTGAGAGCCACTAAATGCAGTTTCCAAACAGCAGACACTTGTAACATTATTACTATATAAGTTGTCCCTCTCAATTACATTTACAGCAAAATCATTTTAGAATTCACATTACCAGACCTCGTCCTTTTCATACTAGTTTCAATTTCTTTTGTCCTTTCCTTGATATAGCCCACGTTGCGTTTTTTTTTGTGTTGTTAGTTAGTCCTGTGTCTTCCTTTCGTTTCTTATAAGTTTAAACAATTATTTAAGTTACTTTTGAAAACGTATTTGAAATTATATTTAATATATTTAATATATAACCGTTCCCTCTTAATGGTGAGTGCGAAATATGCATTGTTTACTGAATGAATGGGACATATTTGTGTGGACAGGTTATCGAGTTGCAAAGAATCTGATGAGTGAAATTAACGAATATAAGGATTTTATAGCCAGATGTGTCTTTTGACATTAAGTTAAATAGCATGGCTTGCATTCCTGTGAACAGTTTTATCCATTACACATAAGTTTATTGTTGTACTCTATGAATGCTTACTAATATTGGTTATTTTAATAAACGGTGGGTTACAAAGAATTGCAAGAAATGTAACATGTAAAAACTTTTCGTTTGTAAAGAAAGTCAGTTAAGGAAGTTTCTAGATTGTATTTCAGAGGATTCTTTTCAAGACTTTCACTTCGCTAATTGTAACGGAATTCAGTATGAATCCAGCTAAATGAAGTTTTAAAGGACTGAAGGACCATTTATCCAAGCTGTGTGTAAAATTCATTTCGCGTATGAGCAATTAGAGTTTTGTCGTTATGTTTGTTTAAATTACACCCCTTTATATCTTAAACCTGAGAGCCGGTACAAGTCAGTCGGATGTTTTCACTAGGCTACTGGCTGAACAACCGAGGACTCGTGGTTGATTTCCGGCGGGAGCAGGAGAGTTCTCTTAGCCGAAGTGTGAAGCCTGGCTGTAAGTCCCATAACGTTGCCTGTTCAGTGTGTATAGTGGACTATTTACATGGCGTACAGTGGTCCAGTCGTGAAGATAAGCATTCAGCTCCACCTACATACGACTTTAAGAATGAGTGGAACTACACCTTCACTCCCCAGTATACATCTCTGGCTTTTGAGCTACTGCACCTTTATCTTTATTTATCCTTTCTTAACACTTATTACTCACTGTGCTGTTTTGTTTTAACGCTACTTTCTTTATTTCTATATCCGTACTAAAATAAGGTAACGAGCAAATAATCATTACACTTTATGGTGCTTGGAAGAGGGTTCTCATACGTCTTCGTTTTGTCCTAAGAGAGAGAGAGAGAGAGACTTTGAACTAAGAGTGGAGCAGAAATTGTGGAATGATGAGCTTCTTAAGTTGCACTCCGCACCAAATACTATTGGAGTAACAAGTGCCGTACAAAATACACGTGTGTAGGTAGGCGTAGACTGTGTATAGGGTGGGCAGAAATGTCGTTGTACTGTACACACTGATCTGTAGTGTAAAGTGAATAAAGTGGAGATCAAGAAGGCAGATATAATTCCTTGTGTTACCGCTTTGTGTGTGCTTATTATAGGGAAATGTACGTCATTGCTTAATAATAATAATAATAATAATAATAATAATAATAATATTTTAATAAGCATAATAATTTCTTTAATGAATTAGTTAAAATTTTAAAAAGATTTTCGAATCATGTGGTAAGTTGGTCATTTTATTTCATGCTTAAATCGTGTTTAATCTTTCGAATCACGCTAAGTGCAGAAAACCCAGGTGACGAATGACCATTATTTTAGGGCAACTAAATGCACCGAGCGGAGTATTTCTTGAGAACTGATGCGTAGTATCTCCTCAGTTAGTCAAGAAATTCCCTTACATTTTATGGGACCGGAAAGTTCAATGCAATTTTGCAACATCCCGGTCACATGTCTTGAGGCAGATGAAGTGCATTTATCTCAGTAATTAACCAACTTGATGCACAAATTTTTTTTATTTTACAATAAGTTTATTTCATGCCTCTACGTGTTTCGAGCACATGTGCTCATCATCAGGAGGTAAAAATTGCATAACACAGCCTCTGGTATCATCACACCTATAGGTGTGATATGCTTATCATCAGGAGGTCAAAATTGCATTACACAGCCTCTGGTATCATCACACCTATAGGTGGCCGTCTCTTGCATAGGTTGAGAGAGGACTATGTGTAATGAGGCTGTGTACTGCAATTTTGACCTTCTGATGATGAACACATGTGCTTGAAACATGTAGAGGCATGAAATAAACTTATTGTAAAACAAAACTTTTGTGCTAAAATTGGTTAATTACTGAGATAAATATACTGATATGCACGGTCAGCAAAATGTCAAAAGGTAAAGTGCGTCCACGTCTTTATAATTTTTACTTAAGATCCGTTTTAATACTCTAATTACATCTGTGTCTATATCTTCTAATTGCACTCTTTTCGTCTGGTGGTTTAGTGAAAAAAAGAACTAGTTCTTTCTCGGATCAGGTCAGTTGTTTCAATCTAAAATTTCTGTCTTTCTGCCTGACTCCTGTTCAGAGAAATTTATACTATCTACCGTCGGTCTGTTTTTAGTTAAAATGGCCGTAACTGAGGACTACGACGAATCTTACCGAACACTCAGGGACCGCCGAAGCAGCGATTATTAAATTACGCCCAACACAGTAACTCGAGGACTATAATCTTTTTCTATTGTGTTACCCCTACTGTGTGTGTCGAGGAGATGGTTGAATCGCCGGACAGAGCCATAGAATTCGCGATGGAAAACGTGGCCGTGGAAAAGGTTTCATCCCGATCACTTCGTTATTCCCCTGTTAAGTTTCATTCCCAGTTCATTTTAGGCTCTTTCGCAAAATTGCGAAAAGCGGCTATTAGCTTTGTCATGCCTGTCCGCATGGAACAACTCGACTCCTACTGAACGGTTTTTCATGAAATTTGATATGTGGGCGTTTTTTCGAAAACTTGTCGAGAAAACTCAAGCTTTATTACAATCTGGCAATAGTAACAGGCACTTTACACGGAGACCAATGTACATTTTTGATCATATCTCATTCAGCTCTTCTTAGAATGAGAAGTGTGTCAGACAAAAGTTGTATGTAAAGATCAACACACACACTTTGAGTTCAGTAACGTTTTTTTTTTAAATTGTACCTTTTATGAGATAAGGTGTAAAAATATTGTTGTGCCGGACCGGCCACATGCAATATGGCGCATTCGTATTGCATTCTGGATACCTAAGTCTACAAACACACCCTCAGAATATGTAATAAACTTCGCTTTTCCACGCCAACAGTGGCTGCACGAAGGCGACTCAATTTTGCGTTATAGTATAACTACACTGTCTGACTTGTGTTATCGTCTGGGAATAGACAGATTTGCCCATCACAAGCCAGAGTCTCACAAGACGCAGCCTCATCCCACCATGATAATAACAAAAATCTCTAAAGTGTTTATGAATGTTTGTCAGCTAGACATATTAGAAGCTGTATGATGAGCTAGAAAAAAAAGAGTTTGTGCCAACAAACAGGAACCAGTCTAATACGTGTTGCCGCAGTGCGGGTTGCCATATTTATGGCGCAACCGATCTATTACGATGGCGCGCGCTTGTTTGTCTGTGTCTGTGCACACTTCGTCTTGAATCTGCTGCTGTTTATGGAAGTATCAGTAATTCTTCCATACACATCACTATTTAGTTTCCGCCAGAAATTCTGTACGGGTTGGGAGCGTAAGGCATAAACGCGTTTGTGGGCGAGAAATGTTTCTTCTTGTAGATGATTTGGTAGCTGTTGGACATTTTTTTTAAACTGTGAGGTATTCTGCAGCTGTGCCACTCATGTAATGAAACCTTAGCTTTTGCATCGGAATTCACACATCGCAGGAGAGCACGTCTGTTTTTTTAAAGCTGTTAATTTGATGTTCAGGTGACCGTGCATCGTATTAAATTCTTATAATAAAACCAACTAGGTGCACTCATTTCTCAAATTTATTTTTGGAATAAAACTCTACATGTTTCGGACAGTTCCTCTGTACATCATCAGGAGTTTTTCACTGTACACACAGCAAACCTGTATGACATATACCATTGCTGTGTGTACAGTGAAAAACTCCTGATGATGGACAGAGGAACTCCGAAACATGTAGCGTTCTATTCCCAAAATGAATTTGAGAAATTAGTGCATCTAGTTGGTTTCATTATAAGAAAGTAATAAAGCTGTGAAGCTATATCAGGCAATAATGCATATCTGGTGTCGGACGATATACAGCAGAAGTGCCGGAAAATATTCCCAACGCAAGACTCATAACATAATTATTCAGGATAGTATTTTACGGGTTGTCTTCGGCCATAAAAATACAAGTTATGATAAATTGCCAGTTTTTAAATTATTTTACCGTTAGGCTAAATAGGACATTCCTTGCCGTGGCTAAAAGTTACAAAGAAAATCGCGTTTCTTGAAATATGACCTGTCGGAATGCTTGCAAAAGAATATTTATTTTTCATTTAACGAGACTCGCCCACAAAACGTTATGCCATGTAGGTTAAACAGTACCACTAGAAATTCCGGTATTGCTAATTTCCAGTTATAAAATCGCCTGCCCAGAGTGTTTCATAATCTAACGTAAATATGGAACAGACCAGTTTCCGCCACATATACATTAATAATACTACATCATAGTCGGGAGCGAAAGCATTAATTTCTGGGCTGTGTTGAATAGAGAAGTATTGCCCTAAAGCTAGCAACGGCGTGCTCAAACTGTTACTCTTTTATTGTGAATGTCAGTGCGGTGCCAAATGTGACGCCAAGTATTCTGCAAGGAACATATTCGTTAAATGACAAGAGGTGGAGTGGTGTAACTGGCAATGCTATGAAACAAAACTACACCTCATTAGCACATACAAAAGTGTTGTATACTACGTACCTCCATTTTCGTGTCTGCAGCTTCTTGTATAATAGACCACCTACTTTACTAGCCATATACATGCTTTTGCGACTTTTTCTTCCGTGTTGTAGACCAATTCACTATGATCCTGCATTTTCTTCAGAAGGTATTATCAAGTTTTTTGTTTGTTTGTTTTTTTCTTTTTCCTTGAGGTTTGAAGAGGAGAGGTTTTGAAAGCTGTAACGTGGAGGTCTTGAAGTGCCGTAATTAGAAATTATCCTTGCACTTGTTAACAGCTGGAGGCCAACATGAGATGGACGCGGTGATCCATCATCCAAACACACCGAGTTAGGTTACTTGTTGCTTAGGCCACGAGAGATCGGAGTCAAGTGTTTAAGTGTTTAATTTTCATGTCATGAAGACGTGTAAATGCCTCAATATGCCTGCACGGTGGGTAAAGTGTTTTGCGTATTTAAGGTCAGTATCAAACTGTGCCGTATCTGAAGCGGTTGGTTACATTATTAACGCGGAGTCCTGGATTCGATCTCAGGGCATTTCATGTCGGTTTTGTGGCGAAAAATTCCGGATGCTTATGTTTTTCCCTGTCAGTTACCTTCCCAACAATTCTCTGTGTTCATTCACCTATTATTTGGGGATGGATCATGGATCTACAAAGGGTTGCATTTAAACACACACACACACACACACACACACATACTGTCACCCTGCCACAATAAACAAATATTTGAAAATTCAGTTTTAAGTACAACACAGTTTCAGTGTAGTATTTCAATGTCGCGCCATGTAAATTATTCGAAGGTAATGGAATTCCGGAAACCAAATACTGTCCTCCAATACTACAGCCACGAATGAAATTCCCAGGACTCGTCTTCCTTCTGCTTTTGCCACCAGCTGCTTCTTTCCTCTTTGCAGTGCGTTTCCCCATATGCGTATCGCGTCTGTCGCTGCTGTTTACCAGATTTTAGGTGAGAGACAGTCACGGGAAAACTTTTGCTAGAGACAAGTGATTTAGATGGCCAGTGGTTGAAAGATGATAAATGTTACGTACTTTGCAGAACATGAAGCACCCTGACTCTATAATGAATGGAGCTACTTAATGTGTCCTCAGTACTTCGTATAAAAGAACATACTTTATGTATAGGTCAAATAGAGCAGGCAAATTCGTTTTCAGTGTTTTGTAGACTTCACAGCGCTACCCTGTGATAGCACCTCAAAGGGTGTGTTTGCTTGTACACATTTTCTGTCCTCCAAATCTTGCTTAACCTGCTTCAGATATTTAAGTCTCTGTAACACGCGAATTCGGTAATTCCCTTTACACTCATGTGATGAGAGTCTGTAGAGACGATTTCGATAATGGTTCAGGGTTGCAGTTGTCTTACCACTGTGGCCTGGGCCTGATCCCAGGCAAGTCCAAGTACATTAATTTATGGTGGATAAAGTGTCATTGGAAAAGGTTTCTCTCAGAGTACTTCTGTTCTCTCCTGTCTTTATCGCTCCACCGATTCTACGTAATCTATTTTATACATCTAACCAACGACGCTATACAGTATAAGTTTAGCGGTCGACACCATAATCGAATAAAACACTTCTTTCTCTGTGTTTCTGTCTCTCCCTCTTTTTGTCTGTCTTGGAGCTTTGCTTATGTTTTTGAAGAAAGTGGGTTATCAATATTCTGTTTCACCCGTTGGAGAGAGAAATTTGTCCAAATGTATTAAGAAAATAATTTCACTGTTTGCAGGATCCACACATTTTACGGAATGATCGGTTGATGTTGTTACGGAAATAATCGCTGTTTATTTTGAGAAGCATAAGAAACACGTGAATGAATTTTGTGGGCAGAAAGGAGAGTCTCTTTAATGTTACAGCAGGTGTTGCCGTAGTACCGACTGTCCTATAAGTAAACTAAACTTTGCAGTGACACTATAAAAATGTTCAATAATTTTATATTCTTTCACTTACAAGCATTAGAGAAGATTACGTCAACCATTTGTGTTCTTGTATAGGTAATATTGTGTTCAATACACGCACAACGTAACGCAGAAAATTCACCCATAGTTTTCCTTTCTTGTCCTTCAAGTTTCTTGTTTAATTTATGACTGAACTGTAACATCACTGTCCCTTGGATACACGCCTACACGCATGTCTGACGACAATGACGAGGCGGAAATCAGTTTGATATTTCCGTCTGTACCTACCTGTACAAATCAGAGGGATCTCCAAGAAATACATCAACAAGCACAAAGCCTTTTTTTAGTAATGATGTCACGTCGCTGTCACTAACTGTAGGCCCATTCGTGTGGAAACCACGACAGGAAAGGAAAGTACGGTGGAGAGGGATCTTAGCAGCTTGCAGTAGTTTTACAGGGAGTCGCTACGTGGGATTTGGTTCCGTGGTGTTCGTGTAAAATAGCTGAGCACAGCGTTAACCGAGAGTTTAATAGTTGCTCATCTGGTCCAATTCTCCGCCTTCATGGAAAAACAAAAATTGGTTTCCGTTCACACGAGCTGTCGCCAACTAGTACCTATTCTGACCAAGCTTTCATCGATAAAATCATTTTGATAACACCCTCTCTTCTAAGCCTAGTTGTCCCAAGTGGTCTCTTCTTCAGAGGTTTCTCGACTAAAATTTGGTATTTATTTTTCCTTTTAACGTGCATTTTATTTTTTCTGTCACCTCGCCGCCAATTTGTCTTGTTAATACAAATACAAGATTTTTTTTTTTTTACGTTTTGCTGACCGTGCATCTCAGTATATTTATCTCAGTAATTAACCAACTTGATGCACAAAATTTTTGTTTTACAATAAGTTTATTTCATGCCTCTACATGCTTCGAGCACCATGTGCTCATCATCAGGAGGTCAAAATTGCATTACACAGCCTCTGGTATCATCACACCTATAGGTGGCCGTCTCGTGCACAGGTTGAGAGAGGACTCTGTGTAATGAGGCTGTATAGTGCAATATTGACCTCCTGATGACGAGCACATGTGCTTGAAACATGTAGAGGCATGAAATAAACTTATTGTGCAACTAGATGCAAAATTTCCCTCATCCCGGACGCATAGCCTGCTGCTCTGCTCCTAACAGCCGACCACCAGCAACCAAGGCATTACACACCATATGCGGCAATAACATAAGTATAGTCTAGAGCTCCTGATGATGGGCATATAAGTGCCCGAAACATGTTGAGCAGATTATAAGTGCAATAAAGCATTCAGTAGCATCTAGTTGGTTTTCTTCTCTACACTGGCTTATACGTATACCTTTGTTATAACTCACTGAGGATGACAGCTCAGTGCCGAAACGTGTAGGAGTTGACGTGTGTCATAAATGGTGTATCACGGAGTGCGTTTGTGGATGATATATAGATTATAAGTACAAGAGTACAAATTATAAAGCCCCTCATTATATAGCTTCTAGTAGCCTCCTAGTGCGTCTGTTCTAAAGCCAATTGTTCAGGATATTTTGTTACGTGCATTGACAGCAGCTTGTAATATGGAACCCAAATTTAGTTGTGTTAGAAGCACTTTATTTAGCGGGAATAGTCTTTTATATGTGTAGAAATGTACCATTATATTCATCTGTAATTAATTTATATTTTTTTTAGAAATAAAGTTACAAATCTAGGATAACATATTCAAATGTCGACCATTTGCCTGCTGTTCTTGAGAAGTGTGATGGGTATCAACGGGTACTGTATACTCCATCTTAAATTCATCTGTAACTCTGCTCTTGCTCCGCACATCTCGTTTCAAAAGAGTTAAAATAATGAAAACGAATTCCCCAAAAGAAACTCATTTATACGGAATACTTCCGTTGCTTGTATGCATTGAAAATTCCCCGCACAGTGCCGTTGCGTACTTCAGGAACATTCTGTGCTTATGCATGTATGTATGTATGTTATTTTATATATATATATATATATGTGTGTGTGTGTGTGTGTATGTATGTATGTATGTATGGCTGATAACATTTTTTTATGTTGCGTTAGAAACGTTTCATCCTTTAAGCTACATCTATCTTTGTTAAGTTTGTTGTAATCCGTATTCTTAAACACATCCGAATTCTTTTGCATGCTAAACGTTTACAGTGACGTAGACTGTCCTGATGTACTTGATTAATGAAAAAGAGTGATGAGTTTCTTGACTTCTGTGTTAACAAACTTTTCTTGCAGGGGAACAGGAATTTAGGAGGAAATTGAAGTCGCGAGTAGCTTTGGTTGTGCTCTCGGTTGTATGTTATCTGGCGTAAATGTAGCCTATTTATCATCGGCAATAACATTTCGGTTATCACTTATGTTTGTGCTGTTTTATCCAAAAGTTTCGATGTTAATGAGAATATTTCATGTAGGTTTGATGGAATAATTTATAAAACGTATATCTCAAGCGCCATAAAATAACTGTTTATAAGAAACGGAACGTCTTGAATGTAGCCTCTATAGGTAAAGTTAAAGTGATCCCGTTACAGGCCCGGTGTGGCCCAGAGATCGGGTAGAGGTATAGCTCTACTCTTCCATGACCGCGGCACTAGAAGGGGGTGAGTGGTCAGCAGCACGACCTGATCGCACTTTACCCCCGGGAAAGACCCGGCACCCATTGTACAAGATGCTGGGTGGGTCCCAGGGCCGGTCTGGAAGGGCGAAAAATCTTGTCCCCACCGGGATTCGATCCCAGACTTTCCAGCCCGTAGTCAGTCGCTATACCGACTGACGAAATCAATGTATAGCACTTTCTTTAAAATAAACTATTTCTTATTCCGTAATCACAAATAGATCGTACAAAAAACGTAACAATTTAACGGATTTTGTATTATTTAAGGTACAGCACATATTTTGTATTGTTAATGTACAGCGCATACTTTCTGTTGTTTAAGGTACATCCATATATTTGTTATTTAAGTTACGGCATAAATTTTGTATTGTTTAAGGTACAGCACATACTTCATATTTTTTAAAGTACAGCACATATTTTGTATTGTTTAAGGTAAGCACATACTTTGTATTGTTTAGTGTATAGCACATACTTTGAATTGTGTAAGGTACAGCACATATTTTGTATTGTTTAAAGTACAGCACATACTTCATATTGTTTAAGGTACAGCACATTTTTTATCGTTTAAGGTACAGCATATTTTTGTTATTTAAGGTACAGCACATACTTTGTATTTTGAGATACAGCACATATTTTGAATTGTGTAAGGTACAGCACATATTTTGTATTGTTTAAAGTACAGCACATACTTTATATTGTTTAAGGTACAGCACATTTTTGTTATTTAAGGTACAGCACATACTTTGTATTGTT
>Ga0123357_10001945_pt1 | contig 22544 bp, 18 predicted proteins | sample TergutEmb28metaG_FD_89873 | JGI IMG/M metagenome (GOLD analysis project Ga0123357, IMG submission 89873) | Embiratermes neotenicus P4 segment gut microbial communities from Petit-Saut dam, French Guiana - Emb289 P4 | ecosystem: Host-associated > Arthropoda: Insects > Digestive system > Gut ... | reverse complement strand
GACCTGTTTTGATGGCACAGAAGCAGCATTGATGCTGATGACAATTGCGTACAATTTTTTGAGTTTGTTCAAGCAAGTCATTATTGGAGGCGATGTGCGTAACCGACTTAAAACATTGCGACACAAAATCTTAGCAATTCCCGCAATCATCGAGCGAAACGAGAATAAAACGATTGTCAATCTTGCCCTACACGTTACGCGCCGAAGTTGGATTGCCAAAATTTGCGACCGTATTTATCAAATGAATATTATGACCGGCTAATGGACTTTTTGGGATTACTACAATATTACAGATTAATGCAGGTTAATTTGCTTGATAAAATTTTCTTAATATTTTAAACAAAACAGGCAAGGATAATCGGAATATTAACTCCTCGATTTCCTTGCCTGTCTTACTTTTTATTGATGATGGTGCTGTTAGAACACTTGTCTATCAACTATTTTTTTATAAATTTATCAACAATAAAACCTTTATCTGTTTCTATTTTTATGAAATAAACACCCTGCGACAGAGCAGAAACATCTATCGAATTATCGGACAACAATTGGCATTCTGCAATTGTTTTTCCTGTAATATCAACTATTTGAGCCTTATGAATTGTTGTATGAGAATTTACAATTACAAACAATTCATTTGTTGCAGGATTGGGATAAAGTATTATATCATTATTAGTTACAACATCATTACCTGTAACCGTTAAATATATGCACTCGGAATAAAAAGAGCAACCTTCGTAACTTATTTCTACAGAATAATATCCGCTTTCATCCGCCGTATAACTTTGTTCCGTTGCACCTTCTATCGCTGTCATTGGCAAATTATCCGCACAACCTTTATACCATTGATATTCTGCACCTGACTGGTCAGCAGTTAATGCGTTATCTGCCACTGTTATTGTCAGATTGGCTGATATTATATCAATATTTGAAACAACAACGCTGTCGCAATTATAAACCGAAAGCAGATTATTCGTATGCGAAATGGCGGTCGTAAGGTTTGTCAATACCGTACCATCAGGACAGGTATAACTTCCTCCGCTACAAACTGTAACTTCTTCCGGAGTATTGTAGGTCTGACATATTGTTCCAAAAGTCCTTACATCGCTTCCTGTTGCATCGCCTGCTTCATTAAAAGGAACAACTTTCCAATAATATGTTGTATTTGGAGATAATGGTCCTGTAAAATATGAAGTCTCTGTTTGAATAGAAACAAGGGTAGCAGGTGAAGGATTTGTATCAAAATATACTTTATAACCCGAAGTACTTGTTTTGAAATATGCAAAAAATTCAACAGGATTCCATGTGAGCAAAATTCCACTTGGTGAAATGTCTGTTTCTTCGTCTGCCGGCTCAGTTAATACTACAATTGGCGGCGGGGCTAATGTTGTAAAACTTCTTATCTCACAACCTGTTGCATCGCCGGCATCATTATAAGGTACTATTTTCCAATAATATGTGGTATTTGCAATTAACTCTCCCGTAGAATAGTTTGTTCCCGCTTGGGTCGAAACCAAAGTTGTGGGCGAAGGAGTCGTTCCGAAATACACTTTGTAGCCCGCAGCGCCGGTAACCATATTCCAAGTTAAATCTATTCCTGTCGGATTAACATTTGTCTGGTTATTTTCAGGAGCGGTAAGCATTGCACAAACAGGCGGGGCTAATGTTGTAAAACTTCGCACTTCGCACTCGGTGGCATTACCGGCAGCATTATAAGATACTATTTTCCAATAATAAGTAGTATTGGCAATTAGGGGTCCTGTATTATATGTCGTTGTAGGCTGAGTTGAAACAAGTGTTGTGGGCGAAGAATTCATATCAAAGAAAATTTTATATCCCGTTGCACCGGCAACCGTATTCCAAGTCAAATTGATGCCTGTCAGCGCTATGCCGGTTACTCCATTTTCAGGGAAAGTAATTGTTGCACATTGAGGAATAGCCATTGTTGTAAAACTCCTCACCTCGCACCCTGAGGCATCTCCTGCATCATTATAAGGTATTACTTTCCAATAATATGTAGTATTGGCAGTTAAACCACTCATGAAATAGGATAATCCCGTTTGTGTTGAAACAAGTGTTGTCGGAGCGGGATTTACATCGCAATAAACCTTATATCCGGTAACACCTGCAACAGCATTCCAAGTCAAATTTATTCCTATCGGAGTAACATCTGTCTGGTCATTTTCAGGAGCAGTTAGGGTTGCACACGCAGGCAGCGCCATTGTTGTAAAACTCCTTACCTCACAACCGGAGGCTTCACCTGCATCATTGTACGGTATTATCTTCCAATAATATGTTGTATTTGGAGACAGCGTACCTGTAGGATATGTTGTTGCCGTTTGAGTTGTAATCGGAGTGGTTAGAGATGAACTTGTGCCGAAATAAATTTTGTATCCCGTAACGCCGGTAACTGCATTCCAAGTCAGATTAGTACCTGTTGGTAGAACATTTGTCGCTGCATTTGCAGGAGCGGTAAGCGTTGCACAGGCAGGAGGATACGGACATGAAAGTGAAATGGTAAATACGCCTCCTGTTCCCGTGAAATCTGTTACCCTGATGTAATATGTTGTTCCTGCGGTGCAGTTATACGACATCGTTTCTGTGGATGATGTCGTATTTGAATGTGCCAAATCCGTTGTGCTGCTGCAATTTGAATATAAAAATATATCTTTATTGTCGGTAAAATTTGTCAGTGTAATGGTATGAGTACCTGAAGAATTAGCCGTAAAAGAATAAAATACATCATTTTTGCTTGGGTCGGTACTATAAGTGATACTTGTAGTTGGAGTAGCGCTTGTTATTATACCCTGTATCGGAGTTTCACAAGCAATATCTATGGCGCCCGAGCAATTATCATTACTCGGAGCAGTTGGAACTCCAAAGGTAATATATGAAGTACCCACCTTTGTAATATTGGTAATAGAAGTGGATAAACTTGTGCCGTTCCAAAGTTTTGGCGTAAATGAGGTTACAGTAGCCGTTGGAAATGGGTCGCCGGTTGTCGTATTTGTAAGTCCGTTTGTGGGCTGGATATACACGTGCATGTGGCTTGCCTGCGTCTGAGAAGTACCTGCAACATTTACCTGATTATTATTCCAAATTGATGCGACATAGTCAATATGCCAAATCAGCATACCGGCTGCCGGCAAAGATGCGTCAAATCCTGTCTTTGTCCTATATTCAATCATAAAAAATTCGCTTGGACTCGGCGATGCACCATTCATATTAGAGGCAGTTGCTGATACTAAATATGCCTGTCCATTGGTATTTGCAGGAGGTGTTGGAGATGATAACATAGGATATAGCGTTTTGTAACCCGAAGTCGAAGTATATTGTTCGGGGGTAAGCCACCCCACTTCAAAGCGGTCGTAAGCGGAAAAAGCCGGAGGAGTATTGGAATTGTTGTTGTAATTGCCGCTTGCCATTGTACTCCATGAGCCAAGCATTGCCGTACCCGCCGATGTATTATAATAATCCATTAGTCCTACAACATGAGAAAATTCGTGGCAAAAAGTACCGATGCCGCACATTGTATTTCCACTTGACCCTTTCAATTCTGAAGCACAGGAATAATCATATAATGTTTTGCCGTCAAAAGTAATATTGGTACCTGTGGTAACATTATAGCCCGGCTGTATTGCCCAACGATGAGGCCAAACAGTGGTGTTCGGTGCGCCTTCGGCTTGATTATATCCGGCAAATATTACCATAACATTATCTACTTTTCCGTTGTTATCAGTGTCATATTGCGCAAAATTTATGCCCGCATTATGAGCCGCAGTACAGGCATCTATTATCATACCCGGACCATTGGAATAGCCGCTTGGCGGAGACGCAGTGCCATAATACCTTCCGTAATAGGACTCCGGATGACTTAATGTATAAGGTCCTACAACGTCAAAAGTCGGATTAAATTTTCCGTAAGAACTTGTAACAAAATAATCGCTAACAGAACCGCTCGCTCCATTGTAATTGTATCCGGGCAGGTTTGTCATATTGACAAAGTTGCTCTGTGGATATTGATAGGTTACGTCCGTAAAATTTACAAGAATAACCAATAAATGCATAGAACCTACGAATGCCTGTTGCGGCGGCGATGTCAATGATGGTACAAGCGCCGGTGGTGTCCCTTGCATTATATTGGCTGTATTTGCAGCGTTTTGCAAACGCAAAATATCATCTGAAGTGTTAAGCGTTCTTAAAAAAGCAAAATCGTCAGAATTCCTTGCGTTTTCATTGCGGGCAATACGCGCTGTGGGCTGCAATTCGCCTGCTTGTGATACCGTTGCATAAACGTAAAAATTCTGTTGATTTTGTGTAATCATATAACCATCTTCGGTGGTGGTATAATGAAACTTTTCATCCCCATTCAAACGAATAGTGAGTGTTGTACCGTCCGGTTGAGTTACCTCAATGGGCGTAGGAATTGCAGGAACTGCAAATAAACCAACGTTTGCAAAAAGCAAACAAATTAGAATCAATAATAGAAACTTTTTCATATATTAAAATTTATTATTATAAAAAAACTTTAGAATCATTTTACACAGACATTAATTTTTTATAAATTTATCAACAATAAAACCTTTATCTGTTTCTATTTTTATAAAATAAACACCCTGCGACAAAGCAGAAATATCTATCGAATTATCGGACAACAATTGGCAATCTTCTGCAATTGTTTTTCCTGTAATATCAACTATTTGAGCCTTATGAATTGTTGTATGAGAATTTACAATTACAAACAATTTATTTGTTGCAGGATTAGGATAAAGTATTATTTCATTATTAGTTACAACATCATTACCTGTAACCGGTACATATATGCACTCGGAATAAAATGAGCAACCCTCGTAACTTATTTCTACAGAATAATATGCTGTTTCAGTTACAGTGTAACTTTGCTCGGTGGCATCTTCAATAGGTGTCATCGGCGGATTCTCGGTACAACCTTTGTACCATTGATATGCTGCCCCAGACTGATTGGCAGTAAGAACATTTTCTTCTTTTGTCAGTGATAGATTTGCTGAGGTAATACTGATATTTGTAACAACAACGCTGTCGCAGCCATAAACAGAATGCAGATTATTTGTGTGAGAAGTGGCAGTGGTAAGGTTTGTCAACACCGTACCATCGGGACAGGTATGACTTCCTCCGCTACAAACGGTAACTTCTTCCGGAGTATTGTAGGTCTGACATATTGTTGTAAAACTCCTTACTTCACAACCTGAAGCATCTCCCAGTGCATTATTAGGTATTATTTTCCAATAATATGTTGTATTTGGAGATAGTGTACCTGTAGGATAAGTTGTTGCAGTTTGAGTTGTAACCGGAGTAGTAAGTGATGAACTTGTGCCAAAATAAACCTTGTATCCCGTAGCGCCTGTAACTGCATTCCAAGTCAAATTTGTGCCTGAAGGTAGAACATTTGTCGCTGCGTTTGCGGGTGCGGTAAGAGTTGCACAAGTTGGTATTGCAGGACAACTAAGCAAAATATTAAAAGTGCTGCCGGAACCGGTATAATCAAGTACTCTGATGTAATATGTATTACCCGCTGTACAATTATACGAGAAAGTTTCAGTTGTAAGGTTAGTCCTTGAACTTGCCAAATCTGTTGTACTGCTGCAATCTGAATACAACAATATATCCTTATCATTGATAAAATCAGTAAGGGTAACAGTATATGTTCCTGTCAAATCAGCCGTAAAAGAATAAAATACGTCATTTTTGGTTGGGTCTATAACATAGGTAGGGCTTGATGTTGGGGAAGCGCCTGTAAGTGTGCCTTGTACCTGTGTTCCACATTCAAGATTCTCAGCGCCGGAACAATTATCGTTGCTTGGAGCCGAGGTAATTCCAAAGGTCATGTATGAAGAACCAACCTTTGTTATATTAGAAATGATGGTTGATAAACTTGTACCGTTCCAAAGTTTCGGCGTAAATGAGCCGCTTGTAAAGGCGTTTCCCGGAGTTGTTGTAGAAGTACCGTCAGTTGGTTGAATATAGACACACCAATGTCCTATCCCATTAGTACTAGGCACATTTGGCCTGTTGTTACTCCATACGCTTGAATAATAATCAATATGCCAAACAAGCAAACCACTTGTAGCAGTCGTGTTACTGGAAGTTGTATTATTTCCTAAATAGGCATCCCAGCCTGTTTTTTCTCTATATTCTATTATGAAAAATTCTGATGGACTCGGACTTTTGCCATTAAGATTATGAGTGCTTGCTGCCACAATATAAGCCTGATTTTCTGAGCCGGGTGTTCCCGATTGTGAAAGCGGATATATAGTTTTATATCCACCTGTATATTGTTCGGGCGTGAGCCATCCGAGGAAAAAGCGGTCGTATGCAGAATATAGCGGCGGAGTTCGGCTGTTGTTGCAATAATTTCCATGGTCCATAGCGCTCCAATCTTTTAATACATATCCACCTGTACTGGTGTTATAATAATCGGGCAATCCGAGTACATGTCCGAATTCGTGGCAAAAAGTGCCGATTGCAGCCATTGTAGTGCCGGAAGTACCTCTTAGTTCCGAAGTACAGGAGTAGCCATAGAGCGTTTTGCCGTCAAAAACTCTATTCCCTGTAGTGTTGCTCGAAGTAACATACCACCTGTGGGGCCAAATAGTATTTGTTGGTGCGCCTTCTGCCTGATTATATCCTGCAAAAACAACAAATACATTATCTATTTGTCCGTTATTATCCTCATCATAATTGGAAAAATCAACGCCGTCATTATGTGCCAAAGTGCAGGCATCTAAAATCATTTGTGCAGGGCGAGCATCATGAGTTGTGCTGAATGAACCATAAGTTGCCTGCTCCCCATAATAATTCATATCATTTGGCAAAGTATAAGGACCAAAAACATCAAATTCCGGTGAAAATTGTCCGAAAGAATTTGCCTTAAACCAATCTCTGACAGAGCCTGTTGCTCCATTTACACTATATCCTTGTTGATTGCTCAGGTTAGTAAAAGCCGTTTGTGCATTGGGAGTTACAAAACTTTTATCCGAAAAATTAACAAGAATAATAATTGTTTTTGGCATTCCGGCTGTTGGGAAGCGTAATGGTGGAGCCATTCCTTTCATTGCTTCCTCTCGCTGCGCCTGCTTTGCATTGGCAGCAGTGTACAAACGGTTGATGTCATCATCAACATTCAAAGACCGCAAAAAACTAATATCGTCTGCTGTTCTTGCATTTTCGTTACGGGCAATACGCTCGGTGGGCTGCAAGTCGCCTGTTTGTGATACCGTTGCATAAACAAAGGCGCCATGTTCATTTTCAGTTATCAGAAAACCATCTAAAGTAGTTTGGTAACTAAAAAATTCATCTCCGTGCAGTAGCATTGTCAATATAGTGCCGTCCGGTTGAGTTTTATCAATGGGCGTAGGAATGGCTGGAACTGCAAATAAACCAACGTTTGCAAAAAGCAAACAAGGTAAAATAAATATTAGTTTTTTCATATATTTTATTAAAGTAGATATTCAAAATCAAATAACTTGCAAAAATACAATAATTCAAAATACGTTATTCAAAAAAAATAAATATTTTTGTAATTTTGCACAAATTTAACAATTCACACAAAACATTTATGATTTTTTTTCCTAATTGTAAAATAAATATTGGTCTTAATGTTATTAAAAAACGTACTGACGGATATCACAATATAGAGACAGTCTTTTTCCCCGTATCGCTCACAGACATTTTGCAGATAGAAAAAACAAATGACAAAAACGATTTTTCTTTTTCTGTTTTTGGAAATAAAATTGAAGGCAATACCGAAGATAATTTGGTAATCAAAGCATTGCGATTGTTGCAAAAAGATTTTTCAATTCCTGCGTTGAATATCAAACTTACGAAAAACATTCCGACCGGCGCCGGGCTTGGCGGTGGCTCCGCAGATGCCGCATTTATGTTAAAGGGAATTAATAATTTATTTGATTTGCGCATTTCGGACGAAAAACTTGAATCTTATGCTGCTCAACTTGGGGCAGATTGCACTTTTTTTGTCCGTAATAAAACGGTTTTTGCCGAAGGAACGGGTAATGTTTTTTCTTCTGTAAATATCTCATTACAGGGATATTATATTGTAATTGTAAAACCGGATATTCATATTGCTACCGCAGAAGAATATGCGGCAATAATTCCTAAAAAGCCTGAATTTTCGCTGTTAAAAGCGATTTACGAACCGATAGACAGGTGGAAAGAGTTAATTTTCAATGATTTTGAAAAATCGGTTTTTGCAAAATTTCCTCAAATTGCAGCAATCAAACAACAACTATACGATTGTGGTGCAATTTATGCGGCAATGTCGGGGTCAGGGTCTGCTGTTTATGGAATTTTTAGTAAAAAAATTGAGTTCATAGAAAAATTTTTTAAAGGATATTTTTTGCAAACATTAAAATGTAACAAAATGTAACTTTTAAGAATTTACGCCCCGCAGTTTTGCGGTTAAATCTTTTTTGAGGCGCTATTTTTTTATCAACATAAAAACGCAGATTTTTTTTAGCCCGAATGGGCTTAATTTTCATAACCGCAGTGTCAACGACCTGCGGTAAATAAACTACTCAATTCTGCCCGAAGGGCAGTACTTTTATCATCGCTTTGTACTGCCTTACAGGCAGATGTTTGTTCATTTTTGTCCGCAGGTTGAGGCTATCGCCTTACCTGCGGTTATGAAAATATTGCCTTTACAGGCAAAAATAGCGACTCAAAAAAAGATTTAACCAGTTTTGCCGGATTTCATTTCTACCGCTTTTGTGTTTTTTAATACTCACACAACTAATTTATTACAGAAATAATTTCATTCAAATAACAATAATTTGTGCAGTGCATTGCATAAAATATAAAAATATATTACTTTTGAACTGCATATTATTACAATAATATGGAAAATAAATTTGAACAGATAGCGGTAAAAGACAAAGAAAATGAGGGGAAATAGGAGTTTTAGAAAAAACGAATTAGCGTTTTTTCAAATGATTTTTACTGCAAAGCAAAGTTTTTGTATTTTGTAAAAAATTACTATCTTTGCAGTATAAAATTTAAGAATTAAACAATATGGCACATTATCTCGACCCCAAAATGATTTAACTTAGCAGAAGGATTGCAGAGGTGGTACAGCAATCGGTGAACATAAAAAAGCCGTAATCATCGCCAAAAATCTGTTGGTAAAAGGTATGTCAAAGAAGGAAGTGTGCGAGGCAACAGGTTTGAGTGAAAGCGAAATAAATCAAATATTAAAACAATAGATATGCCTATCTCTGTTTAGCACAAGTTAAGAAAACTTGTTGTGCCAAGAATCGCAGAGACGCTAAAGGTTGCGCCTCTGCTGTTTTTAAGAAGATTGCAGGGTGACATTTGTTTAAAATTAGCATACTTTTAATATAATTACACATTATAATGGGTATAAATATCTTATTATCAATAACTTACAAAATAAATATATCTAACTACTTATGTGAATTATATAATACATCACCGATAAATAAAGAAATAAAGATTATTGATTATAGGTAAAGTTGTGCATTATTATTTGTCTAAATGTTTCTATATCAACAACTTTTATTTGCGGAAAATCAATTTTTTTTAAAATATTAAAATGTTTGTCATTGGTTACAAGATAATCTACACCTGCATTTAAAGCACAATCAACAAATTTATTATCATCAGGGTCAGCGGTAATTAAGTTCCATTTAAAATCAGGTGTTATTTGGATAGAATTGTCAGATTTAATCAATGTTCCAACTGCCAATTCAGAAATTTTCGGTGAATAAAAACGTGATAAAACCTCTTCATATTCCTGCAATACTTCATTCGTATAGCACAATGTAAATTTACCAATCAAAAATTTGTCCCATAAACAGCGATATTCTGCATTTTTTGGTAAAATTCTTAAAAGACAATTTGTGTCAAGTACAATTTTCATTATGCGCAATATTTGTTAATGTGCATTATTACAAAGTTCTTCAAATTTTTCTGTGGTCATATTATTTTCTTTCCACCATTTATCTGTCTCTTTATCTAATTTTGTTTGATAAAAATCAAGCAAAACCGACTTTAATTCCTGTAAATTTTCTTCACTTTTAATATGCGCAAATGTCTGTAACAAAAGCCGTTGTACAGCGTTAAATGGTGAATATAAAGTTGATGTTTCCATATTATATAGTTTAAATTTCTGCAAAGATAATGAATTTTTTATCTTAAAAATAATTGTTGAATATTTTTTTGTTTTTCAAAATTTTCATTATTTTTACAGCGAAAAAAAAATTGAATATGTAATTACCTGTCGGCTTGTTTGCCAATGTAATTGTTAATAAAAAAAGATAAAAATATGACAAAAGATAGGCGGATTATTGTGTCTTATACCTCTTTCCCTGCTGCAATACAATTTGCGGTCTTGGCGGCTCGGTCGGTATTGGACGGCTCGGTTAAACCGGACAAATTAATTTTGTACCTGACGGCTTCGCAATTCCCTGATGGTAAACTACCGTCGGAATTGACGACTTTGATAAAAGAAAATCCTTTATTTGAAGTCAAATTTTATGAAGAAAATATCCGTTCCTACACCAAACTTATTCCTGCTTTGAAAGATTTTCCTGACGATATAATAGTAACAATTGATGATGATATTGCGTATAATAAAGATATGTTAAAAGATTTACTGCGATTGCATAAAAAATATCCTCAAGCGATAGTCGCTCATCGTGTACGACATTTGAAAATTGATGCGCCTTATAGTCAATGGAAAATATATAGCAAATACAGGTATTTTATAAAAACTTTACGTCCGCGATTTGTTAATTTGCAAACGGGCGTAGGCGGCGTTTTGTATCCTCCCAATTGTTTGAAACCTCAAATGTTGGATTCTAAGATATTTATGGAAGTGGCTCCTACCGTTGATGATATTTGGTTTTGGGCGGCGGCTGTTGCCAACGGAACGAAAATTGCCCCTGTTCCTTTTTCAAAACCCAAGCAGGGCGATTTAAACAAACCTAACGAAATATCTCTCAGGATAATAAATACTGAAGGAGGGGAGGATATAAATTATATTACTTTTAAAAATATTCTCGTGAAATATCCTGTTATAAAAGAAAGGATTGAAAACGATAAATAAAATCATTTAAGAAAATGAAAAATACTGCTCAAAATAAATCTATCCCTGAAATTTACGCATCAAAAAGTATTACAAAATACATAATGGATTTGGTAAATATACGGTATGTAAAATCCGGATTAACAATCGATTGTATTGCCGGCGGTATGATAGTTATTGCAGAAAAAGTGCAGTGTTTTGGAGTTTTCGCGCCAAATGGAATTTTTGTAGAACAATCTTTACAAACCCGTGGAAAAGGTCAACTGATACCTGATAATGTTGTTTTGGAAAATATACCTTACTTTGATTATGATGCTGTTTATTTGGGCAATGTAGATGATGCATTCGGACATTACATTTTAGAGCATTGGACTCGTTCTTATGCTTTCTTAAACGAGAAATATAAAACTATGAAATTTGTCATAGTGAACGATATGAGGTTTAATCCTGTTCCTAATTTTGTTACTAAATTGGCGTATCTTTTGGGAATACCTTCGGAGAATTTTATTATTTTAGACAAAACTTCAAAATTCAGAAATGTTTATGTTCCCGAAAGTGCATTCAAATTAGTCAGGTATTCGTCAATAGAATTTGGAGAAATATATGCAAAAATTGCCGAAAATGTTAAAAAAGAATACGATTTTGAAAAAATTTATGTTTCACGTGCAGGATTAAAGCAGCGTAAGGTCTATGGTGAAGAAAAAGTACAAAGTATTTTTAAAAAAAACGGTTATCATATCGTTTATCCGGAACAACTTCCGCTGGAAGAACAGATTGCATTGATGAAAAATTGCAAATCATTGGCAGGATGTGCAGGAACGGCACTGCATTTAGCGCTTTTTATGTACGAAGGTGGTAATGTTTACCAAATAAGAAGGAATAAAATAAAAGATGGAAACTGCGGCACTCAATACCTGATTACCGAAGCAAAAAAACTTCATTTAACCTATATTGACGCTTCAATTGAAAAATATAAAACACGACATGGTGAAAATAAGGCACAAATAATTGGAGTAAATGATAATATGAAACGTTTTTTTGACGATAATGGATTTAAGTATTCGCCAAACGACTTGGAGTTCGACAAAGAAGCGTGGGAAGAATACCTTTTACAGGCGAAAAAACTTGAGGCGCTCAGGTTGGAAAGATATGGTGGAAAAAGCGAATTTCAGGTAAACTTGCTGCATAAAATTGTAAAGTTTTTGGCTTGTTTTATTTACAATCGCCATAAAAGAGTTGCATTCAGAACCAAATTGAGAAAGAGATGGGGAATTTTATAATTTTTTTTTAATATAATATGAAAAAAGTTGCAATACTCTACATTGCGCTTGGACGTTATGTAGTTTTTTGGAAAGAATTTTTTGAGTCGTGCGAGCAGATGCTTCTTTCGTGTGATAAATATTATTTTATCTGGTCAGATTGTCCAAAAGAAGAATTGGAATATGGCGATAGAGACAATGTTACGCTAATTCACACCGAAAGGCGTGGCTGGCCCTACGATACGCTGATGCGTTATGAATTTTTTTTAAATAAAAAGGAAGAAATCTCAAAATGCGAATACGTTTTTTTCTTCAACGCCAACATGAAGTTTTACAACCCGACAGACCTTAACGAAATTGCTCCACAGCAGTGGAACGACGGCTTGGTTGCAGGAGCACATCCTATTGTATTATCCGACAAATATGTTAATCCTGATGAACTGCCATTTGAGCGACGCAAAGAATCCACAGCCTGTGTTCCTTTGGGTAGTGGCAAGCATTATGTATGTGGTGCGTTCAATGGCGGTACAAGTGAAGCGTTTCTGGAAATGTGTGCGGTTCTGAAGGAAAACATTCAAAAAGACCTTGATAATGGTATCACCGCCCGCATTGACGATGAATCGCACCTGAATGCTTATATGGCTAAACATAATTACCTGTTGGCAGGCATTGCGTACGGTTTCCCTGAAAGATTGTTAAAAAAAATGGGAAGACAGGGATTCACAAATTTGATTAAAATTATCAGCCGCAACAAAAGCAACCCCAAATATGGAGGATTCAGGTATTTACGCGGCTTGACAGACAGAAAAAATCCTCAAAATATTGTTGCTTATACAATTATGAGGATATTATATCGAATGGCAACTTGGTTTGCCCCAAATCGAAAAACGCGCCAAAAATTACGCTCGTTTTACGGATGATTGGTAATAAAATATTTTTTTAAGAAAAAGAATATCAAACAATTATTTAAAAATCACCCCGTAAAGAACTACCATTATGAAAATAATTGCATAACCTATCCATAAAATTTTGCCCTGCTGAGGGGAATAAATTCGTATTTTTTCTTTGGGCTTAAATATTTTTTTATGAATAAAAATAAGCAGTGCATATACGGCAACGGCAACTAACGTGCCGACAATTATTCCACCGACAACATCGGTAACGAAGTGCATACCTAAATAAATTCGCGAGTAACTGATTGCTGTTGCCCAAATTAGTGACACAAAGGTTACCCACCGATTTCTAAACACAAGCGACAACATTACCGCAAAGCCGAAGCAGTTTGTTGCATGCCCTGAAATGAAGCCGTAACCGCCTCCTCGATAACCGTTTACAAGTTTAACAAGGTCTTTAAAATCAGGATGATTGCCCGGACGCACACGCTCGAAAATAGGTTTTATCAACGAGGAGGAAATCTGATCACACAAGGCAAAAGTCAAAATAAATGCAAGCGCTACAACCAATGCCTCTTTCCACCGCTTTTTATAAAAAAACATAAATAAGGCAAACGCATAAAGCGGAATCCACACTTTGCTCATACTCAATGTGTACATTATTTTATCCAACAAAACCGAATCGCTTCCGTTGAGAAAAAAAAACAGATTGCGTTCGTATGGAAGCAGTTGTTCTACAAATTCTTTCATTTTAATTTTTATATATTTTATTTAACTTATTTTTATTTTCACTTATTGCGGTAAAAAACATTATTAGAATTAGCATAACAATAAATTCTCCCTCTTCTATTAGCATAAAACAGAAAATAAAACAGAGAAAAGATTGCAAAAGGTAACTTTTATTTTTTATTGCATAATAAGCCATAGAAACAAGAAAAGCCAATAGTGCAATTAATCCCCAAATTCCGTACTGCACCATATCTCCCAAAAATTGATTGTGTACATGTTGTATCGGCAGATTTATTCGAGAATATACCGCATCGGGCAAAGTATCTTTTATTTTTTCCGCCTGTTGATTCAACACAAATTGTTGCTGCTCAAATCCGCAACCCCACCAAAAATGTTCCTTTATATAACTTATTCCAATCCGGCGATAGGTACTTCTAATATCATCGTTGATAAAATTTTCGACTTTATGATTGAAAACAACCAAACTCGCTGTTGCTGTCAGTATGTAAATTACCAGAAATATTTTGAAATATTTTGTTTTTATTTTAAAATAATAAAAAAATGCAATGCTAACTGTTACCGCAAATCCGACAAGTCCTATTCTGCTTTGCTGTAATAAAATTACGAACAAACCGAAAGCAACATAAAGCATCATATCCCATTTTGAAACAGAAACATTTTTTTTAAAGAAAAGGAAAAAACAGGCAATTAATCCGCCCAAAATTACCAGAGCATTAGCCGTAGGATGCAAATGATGCGACCAGGTGGTAACGAAAAAATAGGCATTGAAATAAGGAAAATTTTGTAAAACCGTAATATCGTTACTTTGATAGGAGAGCATAATTTTTGCTTGCTTGAGCCATCCGAACATATGTGCCGAATAATTGGATTTCCCAAAAATCCAATTTGTAAAATCGGCATGGAGATGCAGGAAATTGAACCACCAATATAATATGCTGATTGCTAAAAAAATTATTCCCATTTTAACAAATATTTCGCATACGAATAACAACGATTTTTTCGACAAACGAAAGCAACAAAAAGCCAAAGGCAAAACGAAAAAACTTAATATTTTGTCAGGGAAATGAAAGCCATGCCTTGTACCGATAGTGCCGAACAACATCAGAAGCCCATACAGAATGATAAAATAGAAAAATTTTGGCGGAAAATAAAATTTCTTTGTGTAAATAAAACGCAATAAAACCGCAAAAGCAAAAAATCCGATTAAATAATAACTTATTTTTTCATATATAAATAACGAACTTAAAAGCAGTATCAACGATATGATTATCAGCGTATTATTTTTGTAAAAATCATTCTTTGAGAAATGATGATTTTTAATTTTTCCAATTCCCAAAATTCCTGCGGATGCAATAAAAACTCCCATTGCTACAAATCGCGCATAAACTTCGTTTGCAGCGGTTACAAGTCCAAATAAATGCAAAACATATATCAATCCGCCAATTACAACGGAGAGAATCAGAATAATATGATAAAATTTTAATGACATTATTATTCCATAAGGCGGTTTTCAAGAATTTGATTAGCAGAAAAATCTTCAATTCCGAGATAATATACCGCACTGTCGACAAGCGCCTGCATTGGTATCATTCCAATTACTTCCGCTCCAACCACACCAACGCCATAACGCCGAGCCTCCATTCGTACCATCTCGTGAGCGCGATAAATCGCCGTTTTGGTGTAATCGGTTAAGTTCATCGACACCTGAACAATGTTCCTTTCTTTGAGTTCTACGCCTATGGCTTTGCAAAAACGAAGTCCACCACCAACAAAACGAACTTTTTTTGCAATGGCATCTGCAATTTCTATATTATTTGTGTTCAAATTTACGTTATATGCAACCAGCGGCATCCTTGCACCGATAACAACTGCTCCTGCCGATTCGTGAGGCGCATTTGTGCCAAAATCTGGATGCCATTCGCTCTGCTGCATCTTTTCTTTTAAACCTTCAAATTCGCCTTTGCGGATAGCAGCAAGATTTTCGCGATGAGGAGCAGAAGCCGATTTTTCGTATAGAAAAACAGGCAGCGAAAACTTTTCCCAAACGACACGCGCAAGGTCTTTCGACAAGGCAATCGCCTCTTCCATAGTAACATTTTTAATCGGAATAAACGGCACAACATCAACAGCACCCATGCGCGGATGTTGCCCTTGGTGTGTGCGCAAGTCAATCAGTTTCACAGCCAAGCCAATTGCCTCAATAAGAGTATGGTACATTGCCGTTGGCTCGCCAACCGCTGTTACAACCATACGATTATGGTCTTTGTCTGCGCTGTAATCAAGCAGTTTTACACCTTCTTTTGAGCGAAAAACCTCTGCAATCTGTTCGATTTTCTTTATATCACGCCCCTCGCTAAAATTCGGAACACATTCGATTATTTTATTCATAAATATAAGATTTATAATATTTTATTATTCTAAAAAAATTTTGCAAAAATAATATTTTTCAACGAAAAAATGAGAAAATATTGGCATCTTATTCGGTTTAATATTTTTTATATTATCTCCATTTTGAGTTGTGTTTTCCACTATTAACATTTATCATTGTTAGGCAAGACCGCAATCTGCAAGGGTTTTATAGTAAAAAACATAATTTTTCAAAAACCAATTCTCTTTATTTTATAGCCGAGGTTGGTAACAATTTCGGCAATTTTTATTCTGAAATCACCCTGAATCAAAATTTCATCATCGCGCTGCGACCCACCAGTACTACATTTGACTTTCAACACTTTGGAAAGTTCTTTCAATTGCGTTTCCGTACCTGTAAAACCGCTTACTATTGTTGCTACTTTGCCATTCCGCTTGTCCAACTCAATTCTCAAAAAAATTTTTTCGGCAGGGACAGGCGTCTGCTCACTTTCTTCTGTTTTTTTTGAAAAATTAGGATTTGTTGAATAAATAATTCCCAAATTGTCTTTCCAATCATTTATTTTTTTCATTTTTGAAAAATTATTAAGTGCAAAGTTATTAATTTATCACAACAATTAATATTTTGTTGCCCGCAAAAATTCTCGTTTCCCTTTTGCTCCTTTCAGTCGCTCAATGGCGAATCCTGCTGTTTGCAAATTGCGGCGCACTTGCCCTTTGGCACAATAAGTAGTAAGCGTAGAATGTTGATTTGCAGCGCGATACAGCATATCAAAACGCGATGGTTGCCACATTTCCGGCTGTTTTTCCGGAGAAAAAGCATCAAAATAACACACATCAAAACCAAAATTACACTCGTATGTTGCGAAGTCTGCATTAATTTTTGTTAAATAGAAAAAATCTGCAATCTTAATTTGCTCATTCCAAGGACTTTGGTGTATTTTTTGGAAATAATTTTGATAAATATTATTTTCAAAAAAACATAAATTTTCTATAATGTCGTTTTCTAAAGGGAAAAACTCAATCGTTTTGTAGTCAACAATTTGTGAAGATTTTTCGGCTTCAATCAGAGTCAGTAAAGCATTTAGTCCCGTACCTAACCCGACTTCAAAAACCGTAATTTCTTTTTTATTACAATTCCTAAGTCCTGCATTTATAAAAATATGTTCGGATTCTTGTAGCGCTCCAAAAGTTGAATGATAATGTTCTTGAATTTCAGGAACATACAGCGTAGGCGAGCCATCATCTGTAGTTGTGATTATCGTGTTCATGATAGTGCAAAATTATTAAAAATTTTGGCAGTGCTTTAAAAAATATGCTGTTATAAAGATTTGGTAATCAGGACATAAAGTTGTATTTTTGTAATATGACAATAAAAATCACCCTTTACTGCCCTGATTGCCAAAGTGCAAAGATAACGAAAAATGGTAATAACATTGTACAAAAAGCAAATTTTTTGCGCAAAAATTGCGAACGACAGTTCTTCGGCAACCACGCCTTGTGTTACAAAGGTTGCCATTCTGAACTCAATGAAAGAATATTACAAATGCTTGTTCGCGGCGTTGGCATTAGAGATGTTGCAGAAATAGAGAAAATTAGTATAAACAAAGTGTTGTTTTGGTTCGTTTCAACCATAAAATTGAACTCAAACAAAGCCATTACGACAAATTAAATTGTAAGTTGATGAATTTTCAAATTTGCTTTTGGGTATTTTGGAGAATTTGATATTTTTGACAAAGAGTTTTTTGGTTAGAAAATGTAGCGTTTTCTGGTTGCGGTCGTCAATATTGTCTGACGTGAGACAAAAAGATAGCAATTCTCCTTTGGATGATAATTTTGACTATTTTATCATTTCAGCAGAAAATTTTTGTAGAAGTTATCGGTAATACAAAAAATTTAAATAATTTTGTCAATGGTTACATAGTTTAAAATTTAGTTTAAATATTTGATTTTCAACTATAAAAATAACAAAAATTATTCAATTATGCAATTTTTTTATTTTTCTTATCCAAAACTCAGGTTAATATGCAAAAAATTTTTGCAAATAATATTAATAAATGATTAAAAATAAAAAGTTAAAAAAATTGAAATCAGTAAATTTTGAAATATTATTATATGAAATATAAAAGAATTTTGCTAAAATTAAGTGGCGAGTCGCTAATGGGCAACAACAACTATGGCATTGACCGACAACGTCTTGAAGATTATGCGGTGCAAATTGCCGAACTTGTAAAAATGGGCGTGCAGGTTGGTATTGTGATTGGCGGTGGAAATATTTTTCGCGGCTTGAGTGGTGCAGCAAGCGGCTTCGACCGCATCACAGGCGATAATATGGGAATGCTTGCAACAGTTATTAATTCGCTTGCACTTAATCAGACATTGCTACAAAAGGGTGTCAATTCAAGTGTGCTGACGGCAATACGTATGGAGCCGATTGGCGAATTTTATTCAAAACAGAAAGCAATACAACGACTTGAAAATGAGGAAGTTGTAATTATGGCTTGTGGTACGGGAAATCCGTATTTTACAACCGACAGCGGCGCTGCTCTGCGTGCCGTTGAAATCAAAGCAGATATTTTGTTCAAAGGAACAAGAGTAGATGGAGTTTATACAGCCGACCCTGAAAAAGACGCTAATGCCGTAAAATTCAGTGAAATATCTTTCGACCAAATGTATGAAAAAAATCTCAAAGTTATGGATCTCACCGCAACAACAATGTGTAAAGAAAACAATATGCCTGTTTATGTTTTTAATATGGATACTTTTGGGAATCTTAAAAAAACAGTGTGTGGCGAGATGATAGGAACTCTTGTGAAGTAATTTTTTTAATAATAAAAAATTAATTATTTTTGCAACCCTAAATATATTTTTTTTAAATAATTTATAAATGAAAAAATGATATATTCTCAACCTTTTGAAATATCGGAATTGTTATCTACGTTTGATTTGTGGCTTAAATCCATAATGCCTCAATGGGGTGTAATACTTGTTGAATGTGTACTTATTGCAGTATCTTTGCTTGCTGCGTATTCTGTTCTTGCGATGGCTCTGATTTATATTGAACGCAAAATATCAGGTTTTTTTCAGGCGCGTATCGGACCGAACCGCTTGGGTAAATGGGGTTTACTGCAAGTGCCTGCTGATGTAATTAAAATCCTTTTGAAAGAAATTATAAAACTTAATCGCGTTGATATGTTTCTGTTTGTTGCAGCGCCGATTTTTATGATTTCGGCATCGATGCTGGCTTTTGGGGCAATTCCGTTTGGTAAAGGGCTTCACGCTATAGATTTTAACATCGGTGTGTTTTACGTTACAGCAGTCTCATCGCTCGGAATTGTTGGTGTGTTACTTGCAGGATGGGCGAGCAATAACAAGTATTCAATGGTGGGCGCTATGCGAAGCGGAGCGCAATTTATCAGTTACGAACTTTCGGCAGGTTTTGCCCTGATGACAATTGTGGTAATGACAGGTACTATGCAACTGTCGCAAATGGTTGAAGAACAACGATATGTGTGGAATGTTTTCAACGGGCATATCTCGTCGATTATTGCCTTTATGATTTATCTTATTGCAGGACATGCAGAAACCAATCGAGGTCCGTTTGACGTACCTGAAGCAGAATCTGAACTGACAGCCGGCTATCACACCGAATATTCCGGCATTGCTTTCGGGTTCTACTACCTTGCCGAATATATGAATATGTTTATAATTGCAGCAATAGGCACAACGGTATTTCTGGGCGGTTGGATGCCAATTCAAGTCAGCGGCTGGGATAGTTTTAATCAAGTTATGAACTATATTCCAAGTTATGTATGGTTTTTTGGAAAAACAGGTATGTTGATTTTCTTCAGTTTGTGGATACGGTGGTCGTTCCCCCGTCTGCGTATTGACCAACTACTGAACCTTGAATGGAAGTATATGCTACCGATAAATTTGGTAAATATTTTACTGATGGTAATTCTTGTGCTTGCAGGGCTGACGCTCCGATGAAAAAATAAAAAAACCGTAACACATTGATTATTACACATGCTACGGTTTTTCTTTGTCAAAATATTCGTAGCGTTTTACATAAAGCCTTTCACAATTTCGGCAGTAATTTTCTTGTCGCGTATTCCGATTTGAATTTTTGTTCCGATTTTTACATAATCGCTTAACACATAACCCATTCCGATTCCCTGTTTTGTTTGCGGCAACATCATTCCGCTGGTAACTTCACCAATTCTTTGTCCATCTTCATTGAAAATTTCATATCCGTAACGTGGAATCCCGCGCTCAATAAGAACAAACTTAACTAAACGGCGAGCAGTACCTTCATTCTTCTGTTTTTCAAGCAGCGGACGGTCAATAAAGTTCTTATTATCAACAAATTTGGTAATCCATCCAAGTCCTGCCTCAATAGGCGAATGGCTGTCGTCAATATCATTTCCATACAGGCAAAATCCTGCCTCAAGCCGCAAAGTATCTCTTGCGCCAAGCCCGATAGGTTTCAATCCAAAGTTTTTTCCTGCCTCAAAAAGTGCATCCCAAATTTTTTGCGCATTTTCCGGATAAAAATATAATTCAAAACCGCCGGCGCCTGTGTAGCCCGTATTTGAAATAATTACATTATCAACATTGGCAAATCGTCCGACAACAAAATTGTAATATTCTATCTCAGAAAGATTTATGTCGGTTAAAGTTTGTAAAAGTTCTGTTGCTTTGGAACCTTGAACGGCAAGTTGGGCAATGTTGTCAGATGAATTTTCTAAAATTGCTCCTTCGGTATTATGCCGATTGCACCACTCCCAGTCTTTTTCAATATTTCCTGCATTTACAACAAGCATATATTTTTGATTTTCAAAACAATAGCAAAGCAAATCATCTACAATACCGCCTTTGCCGTTTGGGAAACAAGTGTATTGGATTTTCCCAGGCGAAAGGGCTGCTACATTGTTTGAAGTTATTTTCTGTAAAAATTCGGTTGCGTGTTCTCCCTTAACCCAAAATTCACCCATGTGTGAAACATCGAACACCCCTACTCTATTTCTTACAGTAAGATGTTCGTCAATTATTCCGGTTGGATATTCAATGGGCATATTGAAACCCGCAAATTCGTGCATTTTTGCTCCAAGTGCAATGTGAATGTCTGTAAAAGGTGTTTTTTTCATTATAAAATATAAAATATTTAAGATTAAATTTATTACGCCATATTATAAAAGACATTTTGCACATCTTCGTCTTCTTCAATTTTTTCAATTAGTTTAGTAACCGATGCTTTTTGTTCATCTGTTAAAACCTTGTAGTCGTTAGGAATATATTCAAATTCGGCGCTAAAAATTTCAAATTTGTTTTCTTCCAGATATTTTTGAATAGAAGAATAGTGTGCAAAATCGCCATAAATTACAATTGCATCATCGTCGTTTTCAAGTTCATCAACTCCATAGTCAATAAGTTCAAGTTCAAGGTCTTCTGTCGAAACATCTGCCTTTGGTGCAATGTGAAACACGCATTTATGGTCAAACAAAAACTGCAGCGAACCGCTTGTTCCGAGCGAGCCGCCGTATTTGTTAAAATAACTGCGAATATTGGCAACTGTTCGTGTAGAATTATCTGTTGCAGTCTCAATTACAAGCGCAACGCCGTGAGGAGCATAACCCTCGTAAACCATTTCCTTAAAATCGTTTTCATCTTTTGAAGTTGCCTTTTTGATAGCGCGTTCAACATTCTCTTTGGGCATATTTTCTTTTTTTGCCTGCTGAATAAGTACACGTAAACGCGGATTTGTATCCGCTTCGGAGCCGCCTTCTTTGACAGCGATGGTGATTTGTTTGCCTAATTTTGTGAAAACACGAGCCATATTGCCCCAACGTTTCATTTTGGTTGCTTTTCGATATTCAAATGCTCTTCCCATATTTTATTATAAAATAAATTATTTTGCAAAATTAATTCATTTTTTGGAATTTTCAGTAATTATTCTATAAATTTATGTGTTTTTTTGAATATATTTGTTAATACAACAAAAGTTGCATTTTACTTGACCTCTTGCTGCCCCTCGTTTGTAACGAGGAGGCTAATGGTAACAGCCAAAAATTCAAGTCAAACAAAATATCAAAGAGCAACTATTATTTTAGTTAAATTCATTAACAATTAAACGCACCAGCAGTATGATTCAATAGAAATTTTCGGCAAAGAAAATTTTAT
>Ga0123357_10001943_pt1 | contig 22551 bp, 20 predicted proteins | sample TergutEmb28metaG_FD_89873 | JGI IMG/M metagenome (GOLD analysis project Ga0123357, IMG submission 89873) | Embiratermes neotenicus P4 segment gut microbial communities from Petit-Saut dam, French Guiana - Emb289 P4 | ecosystem: Host-associated > Arthropoda: Insects > Digestive system > Gut ... | reverse complement strand
TACATACATACATACATACATACATACATACATACATACATACATACATACATACATACATACATACATAATTACATACATACAAAATAGTCGCATCTGACACCGGATAAAACTTTCCCGCCGTCAGGTATAACAATTTTTCGGCTCTAACAATGAAGAACATTAGACATCGTTGAAAATGATTAGCAGTTCTCAACCAGTCGCACCCGAACGCTGCGTCTCTCACACACTCCGACTCTAAAATTCGGAATGAGGACTTGGAGATTCTTTTGCACTTGAGCTGCACGTTCATTGCAGCATCTGCTTAACAAAGAGGCAGTGCTGCCGTAAATGTAGCATTTCACATATTCCACATGGCTGTAACTTCGTGAGCTAATATGTGGTCAACAGTATGTTTGGATGGTCTAATAAATTGCGTGCTTGAACATCGTCACTCTGTCTATGAGGCTTTCAAATGTTCAAGATGTGTCGTTTTCCTTGACTTATGGAACTTCTAACTTCATGCTGCTAAATTTCCGCTCACTGTTTTATATTAAATTTTATATAATTATGGATTATTCCCATTAAAGAAATTCGAATTTATAATTTAATTGGTAGCCAAACGCTCATTTTTGATAAGGAGTGTACAGTTATTTTCTTTCCAGACATGTTACTTAGTGTGTGTGCGAATATATTTGCCAAACTTGGTACAAAATTTCCGTACATGTAAATCGCCAGCACTAAGGAAAATATTTCTAGAAACAGTAGTTTGTATTACGCAAATCTTTGTTGAAATCCTTCGACTACACTATAATTTTCAACGCTGAAATATTCAAAGAAATGTTTGTAATAATTTTTACAAGGCCATTTTTCGTATTTCTATAGAACATTCTTCTGCGCAGCACACAAAACATCCACGCTTTTTCTTCTATTTTGAAGCTGTGGAAATTATTATATTTGGAAAATTCCTTTCAGAAAGTTAAAGGTATTGAAATTTGACAATAGAAAATGTTATTTGAGTGAATTATTTATTTCTATATTTCCTTTTACACAGTAAAGTGGAATGCACTTCTGTCTTCCTTATTTAGCAAATAAGTGTCCAAAAATTTGAATTAACTTGAGGTGTAAAATAAAAAGTATTATCTTTGAAATTGGAGAAACAGAGATTATTTCTTTCTCAATTATTAATGGAATAAAAATTAGAATTATAGTTCCTATTTCTGGAAAAATATTCAGCACTTCTCTATTTAGATTTACGAGGGTAGGTAGAAAATAGAACGATTTCAAATGAAACAAAATATTACATTTAAAAGACACTGAATTATGGTGTTTCATTTACAAAAAAATGTAGACTAAAGCAGTGGTTATATTATTCCAAAAGACACTGGTCTTAAGGAGTACGAAAAGAGAATAATGGATATGCATGGGTTTTGAGGCTATATAGGACTACAGAAGGCCGATATAGGTCGTAGTTGAATGGATGCAGAAGAAGAAAAAGAAGAAGATGAAGAAGGAGAAGAAGAAGAAGAAGAAAAAAGAAGAAGGAAAAAGAAGAAAAAGAAGAAAGAAGAGGAAGACAGAAAAAGAGAAACGCGAAGAAAATAAAGTTAAGAAGAAAAAGAATTTAATAAGTTAGCAATAAGTTTGAGATATATTTCGGAAATGGGAAGAATTATAACAGATGAAATTAGAATGGGAATTATGTGGCTATACCATCTTACAGTATTTTGGGATTTTGTGTATGGATTACAATCTCACATACCATCAGAATAGTACTGAAGCAGGAATTAACTTCCATTGAAACGCCAATCACCATCCACTCAAATACACTGTGCCAAAAGCCACAAGACTGCAGTCTAAATCCCTACTGTCCATCAGACGACACAAGCAGAAGGGAAGAAATGGACAGCACTGTACGTGAAGACTCAAGACTTTAAGATTCTTAGAAATTGTAATGTGTAATACAAAATCTTACAAAAATCAGTGCGTAACTAACTAACAAACTAATTAACTAACTAACAAATCTTGGACGTTGAATGAAAGGTGGTAACTTTAACGTTTTTGTCTGTGTACTTAAAGTTTTGTGTTAAATACGGACATAGAATAAAAATGTTTCTTTTTATCTGCAATTAAAAAAAATATATATATATTGGAAAAAAATTCTAACAACTTAAAGGTCTTTCTACAAGTTAATTTTAGAAAAACAAATTCTTACAATTGTGTAAAACGATATTTGTCCAGACTTTAATGTTTTCCTGTTGTAAATGCTGACAAGAACGGAGGGAAATTTTAAACAACGGCCTTTACAAGGAGAGATGTTACACAGAAAATGTGACAACCCTGACCATAAAAATTCAGTCGCCACTGAAGGAAAGGAGGAAGAATTAAGAGTACAACTCCTTAGTTCTCTAAACAAAACAAGGTGTTGAATGTGAACCCTTCAGCCTTTGGCAGCACCGCCACACAGTTTAGCCATAAATTGCTCATCTGTTTTCCTCACATCTGCACATATATTTCTTTCTCATCCATGTCCGTTACGTTCTACAATCCACAAATATCAATATTATGTTATCTTGTCACACTCAAAGTTAACAAATAAACATTATTTCATTGTCCCATTCAAATAGAACACAGAAACTTGTATAAAGTGCAAAACTTTCTAAAATCGACGAATGAAAATATCAAACTGCTGTTAGTAGAGAATTATCTTTCTATACAAAATTCAAATTTGGATTAACTTTTGACTCCTTCGCTGCGAAAGACCCAAGAATATTTGTATTGAGCTCAGAACCGTGTGCGTACTGCCTTTAAATATAGTCTATTCAACGCAAGTCTAATTCTCGAGAAGGACATTATTTATTCTCTTACACTTTCAATTATCTCTTTATGAACCTGGCTCTGTGCTTCACGTCGGTACGTTCTGAAATAATATGTACAGTACCATCAACATTAGTATCAGAAAGAAGACACTATTTGTTGACACATGTGAATATTCAACTGCAAATGTACCGAATATCGAAAAAAATAACAAAATAGTGTGCCATTTAGCACCAGCACAATTGTTTATCGTGTTACATACAGTACATACAGTACATACAGTACATACAGTACATACAGTACATACATTACATACAGTACATACAGTACATACAGTACATACAGTACATACAGTACATACAGTACATAAATTACATACAGTACATACAGTACATACAGTACATACAGTACATACAGTACATACATTACATACAGTACATACAGTACATACAGTACATACAGTACATACACAGCTGCATGCCTCGATCGAAAAGTGGTTTAGCTCAGCCTATTGAAATATATAAAAGTAGAATTAAATGTGCAACATCAGTTACGGTAGGTCAGTTTGCTTTTGAAATTATAGATGTTATCATGACCCGGTGAATATATAATGGTAAAGAGAATAAAATGCGTGGCATTTAAATTAATTGTAAACACTCTCGTCGTTTGAGGCGTTGCGGTCTAATGAATTCGTTTCGGAAGATATTTTTGCTGAGCTTGTTGCTTGTCGTCCTCATATAATGCGGCGTGTTTAGTAGTTGGTATGCGAATTGTAATAATTGTTATAATTGAAATAATTGTAGAAACTGAATTGTGATGCATGTAAATGGAGAATGTGAAGTTTGCAGTCCTCTTTTCCTTAAACATTTAGTCTGTTGAATTTGAACAGAATTCTCTTATGCGTTCCAGAACCTGAGTGCAATTTCCGCGCTGATTGTCCTAGTTCCTTTGATGTATCAACTTCTCTTTCTTTTCCGCAGTTCATTTGCCTCATAATTCAATAAGACAGTTGGTCGTGTTTGAAGACATGAAGTGCAACAAAGATTCAAGTTTCACATTGAATGTTGGAAACAAGCTTTTACATTACGAACAAAAATTTCTTGCGGCGAAAGAATAAATAAATTTGTGGTGACAGACGTTCATTGAAAAGGGAATGTACTTTAATGTTAATTTCTCAGTTTGACCCCCCAGTTAGGAAGAGCATACCGTAGTGAAATGTATTGCCCTGTTATTCATTCAGAGATCATTCGGAACTTGGAGTCCCTAGTATAATTTTAGGAAGACAGTATTACGCCTCGCAATGTCCTTAATGATTCGGTTTCATTATCATCATCATCATATTCATCATCCCGAAATTTTGTATAATTTGGGTTCTACACTCATTTCCTTTAAAGTTCAAGATTTTCTTGGTTTTTCCTTCTTTTTCTAGGTCGTTTTATTTCCCGTCCACAACATGACTTCTTTTGAAAATCGATTCTAGGAAAACGGTAAGTGTTCTTTAATTTAAGCTGATTCAAATACTGTTCCTGACAGGATTACAAATTGTCCAAATTTCTGTATTTTCAATCATATTCGAATGCTAGAATTCCTTAGGCAGTCCAATATTTTAAAGTTAAAGCTGATCTTAAAAATTTCATTAATATGGCTTCGATTTCTTGGTAGTTCCACTTTTTATGGTCCAGAGCTTACTGCCCAAACCAAAGGTGTCCTCCATGTAATGTTACGAAGGACATTGTCAGTGTCATATATTTTCATATTGATGTCATTCACTTGTAGTAATAATAATATTTCCTAGTAATTAGTATAACGATATTGTTTCACGATATTTCTTTCAATTTCTAATTTTAATTATCTTATGTTTCGAACAAGATACTCTTTCTTTTATTTTAAACCTATGTGTTTTCAAAATGTCTTTCAAGTTTTGCATTTTTTTAAATATTTTAACTTATTTTGTAAATCATCCATATGGCTGTTCTGACTTCTTGAGAAACAAAAGGACATCATAAATTCAAGAAAATATTTCACATTCAAAAGCCCATGAAAATATGTTTGATACATAAAGTAAACCGTTGTGTCCCAAGTAAATACAGAAAATCCAAACCCTCCTAACGCACCAAATCAGCGGTTGTTTAGTATCTAGCTAACTACATCCATGATGCTGAATGATTCTCGAGAAAATAAGTCTTTATTAGACAGAAAAGAAATCCTCTGCCCTATGTGAAAACGAATGTTTTTATCGTGTTCAAAAACGCCAATCATTTGCCTGTAAATTTTCGCAGTGAAAACAGTCCAAAACTACCGCCCATTTCGTGCAGAAATATTCAATATTTTCGTAAAATATAGTTCAGCCTATTAGACAAATTACAATTTTCGTGAATTTCCATCAATCTTCTCTATGCACTTTTTACCTTTTTGCCTTTTCTTACAGACAACCAAAGTTTAAATTTTATTACGATTCTCGTAATTGCCTTTCCCATTTATGGAATCTACTTCAAAGTTGGAAAATCATCATTGAGAATGTTTTAACGTGCATTTCTTGTATGACAATAATGTGCGTGGAAATATTCGCAGTAGTTCGGCACTTGTCACTTAAAGCGATGCAAAGTTTTCCCAGTCTGCGAATTGACGTCAACAAAGACTTCTCTGTATGTGTGTGCTGTGAAGTGACAAGTCCCAAATCGAAGGAATGGGGAGGAGGGAGGAGAGATTGCTGGTAATTTGGTGATAATATTGAACAGGAGGAATTTTAATAAATGTGCACACTAGGAGAGTGCAGCTACCATATTCTTTTATGGTGAGGTTGGGTTTGTGACATCCATTCAGATTGAGAACCAGAAGTTTCCTTAGTGGGACAGTTTATCATTTGAATACTTTCTTAGGATTTTGGTCGGCACTGAATCTTCCAGTCAGTACAGTTTGGAAATTGTACACAGGTTAGAGAGCTTCTCTTTCTGCTTTAAGCAAATCTCACATTTCGTGAATCATTATATTATGGCCTGTTATCCTGCTTGAATTTGTGCAATACTCTGATTATTTTCGCCCTACATGATGATAATTATATATATTACATATTACTACATAGAAAGTTGGTTGTGTTAAGTGCCGTCATTCAGCAGATGCGGTAAAAATGTTACAGCAGTTCGCATTCTGTATAAGCTTTAGCTGAATAAGTCGAAGTGTAACTTAACGTAAGATAGCCTAGAGTTTTAGGATAATTGTTAATAATTCGCCGCCTGCCCTGAAGTTGAGAATGAAACAAGTTTTCTCTCTTTCGTCATTCCGATCTGATGATTGTCGACTTCAAAGAATAAAATACACAACCGCGTATTGGCGACCTATCAAAAAATTATACCTTTCAATGTTGTGGTCTACTGATGATGATGTTAGCTCACCCTCTATCAAACACTACAATATTTGCTTAAAATAATATGAAGATTTAGAATGAGTTTGTTTGACAGTCGCCCTAGATATAAACAACTTATTGAGATAAATATTACGTCTTAATTCGCATAATTGCAAATAATATTTATCTATCAGTAGACGCAAACGCGTAATGCAAGTCAATGTTTGTGTATCTGAAGAAAGATTGTTGAGTATTTGTGCTAATAAACATTATACATGGAGAAGATTTAGGGGAGTTCATTGGTGTTTTTAAATACGAAAACACATTGTTAGCTTCACAAATATGGATATTAGTTCGAACGAGACCGTTGGCAGCCGTTGTGGAACGAGAAGTAGTAAAGTGAAATGGAACGTCCGAAAGTGGGTAACTAACTGATGATGGACACAAAGTATAAGTTTTTAGTGCATTAAGGATGCAGAAAATATGAAACGGAAAGTTTGGACGCTCTAAAGAGTGGAAGAATACAAAATAAAATGGGCCATAACTGTCAGGTTACAAAAATGACTACATGGAGCGAGAGGAAGATACTAACAATAAAATAAATGTGTGTTAATTTCATTGTTTTTTTGTTTTTATTATTAATCTTCATTTCTTGCTAAAACAGCATTAATCTGTGTGTTTTTTATTTTATTAATCCTAAAAACGCACTAGAAGTTATTTTTTACGTTTCGCAAGCCTTCAGAAAATAAAGTGACTAATGAGGACCAAGATATACAATTGGTTTTATTTACGGGGTTAGGCATAAGGACCAGTTTCAGATTCTTGTGAACACGGCAATGAACTTTGTGTTTGCTTGTAATCCATGGTATATTTTGTGTAGCAGAGCAGCTGTTGTTTGGAAAACAGGGCGGTATTCCTACACTAATTTTTTATCAAACTCTTTTATTCACCATCTAATGCACAAGAGTTTGTCTTAAAAACAGTAATAAAATTTACATTAAAAAGGTCCGACAGGTTTCAGTGCAGTCACACCATCTTCAGTGAGCTCAGTAAACAATGTATAAATGATGATTTCAACCAAATATCTGGTACAATTTCTTGTCCATTCCAAGTTCTCCGGAATTTGAGACATTTAGAGTGAAGATGTGATTATATTCACATAATTAATATATACTTAACATTGCACAATATATATACCTACACGGAACGGGAGTATAGAATGGCTCTAAGAAGTTGTACATATTTGTTCTTGGGTGATAACGAGACACCAAATAAATAGTGACCCTAATAAAAAACTACTAATTAATATATGGTCCAAAAGCTGGCTATGTTTCTCTATCCAGACCCTGTGTTTAAAAAAAGTACAATAAAATAAGTTATAGAAATCATTGTGTGTGAATGCTAAACATTTTGTTGTCTATGTCATTGGATCTGCTTCGCTTCCTCAGACTTCTCTTGCATTTGAAGCAAAAACATGAATAAGGACAACGTCTCTTGCATAATCTGCGAAAGAAAAGTATTTGATTATCCATGTTTATGAGTAAGAAGCCACATAATCTTTGAAAATTGAAGAAACTTGCGGAGTTGTGTCTTTTCCTAACAGAGTACCCGAATATCTCGTAATGTAATCTTTCAAACCCAATAATATTCTGACCATTTTACATGTTCCGTAGCCGTCGCAGAATCAATAGAAACATGTCAGTGAATAGCGGTATATGATACAAAATATTTGGAATTTATATTTATTGTTTTGTTTTGTTTGGTTATGTAACAATCTGCTGTGCAATTTCAGAAATCATTGCATATTCTCCATTTCCTTTATTCTCGAAATGAATGGACATCAGCCCCTGTCACTTAGTTCATCAAACTGACAGAACTGAAAATGTCTCAATAGTACGAACATATTTAACAATCCTGAATTCTGCAGATATTGAACGTTGTATTGAAGTGCGTAAAATTTTTCAATTTGTTTTTTTCCCTGATAATGAAAAATGCTTTTTACAATTTATATTTAATTATTTATTTATTTTGCAGGTTTTTCGACGTTTCCACATCTTCCTGCGCATATTTTACAATTAATTTATCTTTTTCTTCCGTTTGTCTCTGTCCTTCCAGTCTTCTTGTATTAATCCCTTTTCTCCCCTCAGTCCTCTAATCCCTTCCGCCCAGGCAGCTTTAGGTCTAGCTCGTTTTCTTATTCCTGTTGGGCTCCAATTCATGACATTTTTTTGGTAAACTTACAATTTATAAATTCAGGAAATATTAATGTGACCAAAAAAAAAACATCAAAAATATAAAATATAACGACCAAGTTTCATTCATTCATCTTATTTTGAATGTCAAAACAAAAACGTTATACTTAATAATAGAGTCAACTGGAATCGTCTCAGTAACATTCACGAAAAATTTGAGTATAATACCTAGAAAGACACTCCAAAGATGTGTGACTTAACCAGGGTCGGCCAGATATATATTCGAGCCCCTCGGTACGGTTTTAATTTGGCGCTCGAACAGGATAATATATTTTGAAAAATTTCAAAGATGAATATCATTTAAACTACACTAATATTGGGTTGGCAATATTTCCGACAGCGAGTGCCCGAATTCCGGATATTTATCGGGTATGTGCTTCCGTGTGGAGAAACCCGAGATTGCTCGTACCATATTTCCCAGTTTTCCAGCGATTTCTTAGAAATCGTTGTGGTTTGTGCGTCCGACTCATCTGTCCGGCGGGTCTTCCCTTTATTCTTGTCGTAACGTAAAAAGATCCTTCTTCCAATAACGCATTCGATTTAACATATTACAAAGTACGCGTATAAAAAAATGTTGCACACCGAAAGACCATTTATTAAGGATCTCAATTTCTTCGCCTGTCCAACATTATCAGGGATTTGAGTACAAATGTCGGTAGGACGAAATGTGTTGGATGTTTAATAAATATATTTTTAATTGTGTACTTTGCTGACATTTTATAACATTTTTCATTCGTAAGCCGTCATGATGGGTTTAAAATCCCTCGAGATAATTTCGTAAAATTATATTATAAGATATTAGTTGCATTAAATTCCAGTACATTCCTGTTGCCGCGTGGTCTAAAGCGTACGTTTGCGGCAGCTCGCTTGCTGCAATTCCGGTTTGGAATGCCACCGGAGTCCTGAAAGTCTGTGTCTTGTGAGTGTTGCGTGTTATCAGGCAAATTTCCCTGCAGTGGGATGGTTGTTTTTCCAGAGAAGTCCTACTGAGTGTGGGGTGTGTGAGTGTGATAGAGAACCTTCAACACGTAGGAAGCCCCGTCCCATTTGGGGCGGATGACCCATGAAAAAAATACAGATTATTTATTTTACCTACATTTAACATGGTCAAATTTGACACCGGAACAAACTTTCCCGCTGTCAGTTGGAACCCCTTGTTAGCTGTGGCGATGATGAACATCAGACATCGCTGAAATGGGATAGCAGTTCCCACCCAGTCACACCCGAATGCCGCGTCTCTCACACTCTCCGCCTGAAACATTTCACAATTAATGTTTCCGATCTCTTTGAACCGTCCTATTTGGTTTCTGCGACTTGCAATGGATAATTGTCATCTCTATTGCTTTGATTTTGTGTCGTAGCAGGGCGGCACCATAGTGAATCATATTAAATTTTTTCCACATATTCAGTGTTTAAGGACTTATTTCTCACCTCTATGAATTATTAAAATGTTCTTTTCCTTAGATTTGAATTGGCATTTCTCCTGTACAAAGGGTACAGCGTCTCCTTCCCGGATGTAAAACGGCCAAGACGAGGCGCTGACCACACACGGTTCTCTAGGGACGGCTTTAAAAATGGGTAGAAAAATACGTCTGCCTCCCTTCTGTGTCTGCTTGGCATGAAAAGGGCAGCCTTATATTATGTAATATCTTCCTTTAGGATTTTCTGAATATACGTCTTTCTCACAGTTAAATTTTCAACTCAATTTTTGCTTAAACATTTTATTTTATACGTCTTCCGCACAGGTAATTTTTTTATCTTTTTTCTTAAATATTTTATCATATCCAATCCATTAATCATGAAAGAGCTTTATTCATTTATACTAAACCTGCTCACACAATAATTCATTTAAATTACAGGTTTATTATATTTGACCAGATATAAGTCCAGAATTTTAACAATTTCCCTATGCCTGATTTTACTATACTTTTGACTAGCATTCAAATAATTTATAGCATAAGTGGATTACAGGTATTGTGATGAAAATATACTATATAAAATTTCAGACACATAAATTATCCACGCTATAGAATGTTTCTAAAACGTGTCTGTTAAAATATAGCGCCCTTTAGTAATAAATGCTGTGGGTGTCTTAGTATTCAAAACAAGACAGTAAACACATGCAAAAGCCACACTGTTCACACAATCATGAAGGGTCCTGCCGTTCAATGTAATCTGTTCATGTGGGCCAGAACACACACTACATTATTGCTTCAATTTTGAAGCTGTGTGAGGTATCGATTTATATAAAGGAACAAAGGAAGATCTCAGTAAATTTCCCGACAAATAAGGTATTTTTTTCATTTTTTCCAAATTATCCTTTGCTTCTGTAGTTTCCATTACTTACAATTATAACTTCCTTGGTCTTGATGTCACATCATTCATAAGATTTTCATCCAAAAGCCTTAAGAACTTAAAGTTTTGAGGTCACTCTCACATAATCGCCAAAGATGTTATGAAAAGAAGAAGGTTTGTTTTGCTAGATTTAATGTAATCGAGATATCGTCTAACCGCAAAATACAAGTATTTTGTGCTTCACCTATTAGAAATCATTATGTCCCTAGTTACACAATTTAAAACACAATTCATATTTTTATGCTTAACACTTATGACATGAAATTGTTAATCAATAATATATAGTATTTTGTGTTCAAAACTTGTACAAAACTGACTCAAATAAAGGAACATATTTTTTACGGAAATTAATAACAATATTAATATTTTGTAAGCTTGACGTGTAGGATATCATTAAAATCTGGAAATGATAGTTTTTATTTCTAGCGAAGAAAGCAATGGTGTTATGCAGTGGCTATAAAAACCAAAAGAATATTCATAATTTGTATAAGTAACACGTTTGTTTTTCTCTTATCAATTTCGCACAAAGTGGCCAGAAATTATAGAAACGATAAAAAATTGAACGAAATTCTAAGTTCCTAAACTGTTGGAAAATCAGTTCATTCTGTACATGTCGCTGTAATAATAATAATAATAATAATAATAATAACTTCACATAATATGTCATAAGGCGAAGCTCCTACAAGTGTCTGAAATACCAAAACTAAAAGCAAACAAGCAAATTGATAAAAAAAGTTCAAGAAGAAATAAATGGAGTCATTGAAGAAATTTTAGAAGAAGATGAAATGAATATAACAGATATAAACAACCTGACATACGCTGCAGGCACAATTATGACACAAACACTGAATGAGCCCAGTAAAAGAAGGAAAAAAGAAGAGATGTTAAGTTCTGGAAAATAAGAATGCAGAAACAGATAATCAGTTGGAAAAAATAGTTATCAATAATAGCTGAAACTGGGACAGGATCTGATAATGGAAAGTTTAAAAAGAAAAAGAGGAAGATTTTTAAATAGATAGAGTGACAAATGCTAGGGAAGTTGCACAGTTGACAGAAATATTGAAAGAGAAATTAGAAGCAAAAGCCCAAAGAATTAGAAGGTATGAAAAAGGGATACCCAGTATAGTCAAAATAAGATGTTGAGAGAAGACACTAAAAAATTTTACAGAAACCTGGGCATGAAGAATATAGAGGCTAGAGAACCTCCTTCTATGGCGGAAGCAGAGACTTACTGGAAGTCAATATGGGGAGAAGAAGCACAGCGTAATGAAAGAAACGAATGGATAAGAAAGGAAAAGAAAAGAAAGTTAGTCATATGGATTGGATGCCTATACGGATTACGGAAATTAATTCATATTTTTCTAAAACTCAAAATTGGAAATTCCCTCGAAGTGATCAAATACAAAATTACTGGCTTAAAGCTTTTCCATCTACTCACAGGCATATCACAATAAAACTTCAATGCAATAATAGAGGAACCGGAGAAGACACCTGAATGGCTGACCAAAGGAATAACTTATTTGATACCAAAATCAGGAGACAGCAAAGAAGACAGAAACTATCGACCCATTACATGCTTAACGACCATGTACAAAACCCTAACAGGAATAATAAATAAAAGAATCTCCACACATTTGGAAGAGCAGAACTTACTACCAGCACAAATAAAAAGATGTCGCCCTAGAAGTAAAGGTTGCAAGGATCAGTTAATGATATCAAAGGCAATATAAGAGGACTGCAGGAGTAGAAACAAGGACTTATGTTTAGCCTGGATTGATTACCAGAAAGCATTTGATAACGTTCCAAATAACTGGGTGGAAAAGTCAATAGAATTGATAGGAGTGAACAGTAAAATTGTTAGAGTTTGTAAACTAGTTATGGAGAAATTGAAGAGAAGGCTTATTTTAAAAGCAAAGCAGGAAATAATGCAGTCACAACTCATTCAGGTACGAAGAGGAATATTCCAAGGGGACTCCTTTTCGCCTAACTCTTTTGCATTTCACACATCCCATTAACAAACGACCTGAACAGAGCTGATTGTGGATATCTAGTACATGGAACTAAGAGGAAAATAAGTCACTTATTGTGTATGGATGAAGTGGAACTGCTAGGTAGAAATGAGAATGATTTGAAGAATGAAATGGAAATTGTGCAAACAATTAGCAAAAATATAAATATGAATTTTGGTTTAGAAAAATGTGCAAGAATAAGTTTAGAAAGAGATAGTGTCCAAAGCAAAGTGTATGTAGGAAGCAAATTTGAGAACGACATTAAAGAACTGGACCCGAGAAAAGCATATAAGTGTTTAGGCATAGAAGAGAGTTTTAACATACAGCATAAGAATGAGAAAGAAAAGATGAAGAAGGAATACTTGAAGAGATTGAGACTAATTTTGAGTACAGAATTAAGTGCAAAGAATAATGTTCAAGGAACTGTATCATTGGCAGTACCAGTACTTAGACACAGTTTTGAAATTATTAACTGGCATTAAGAAGAACTGCAAAAACTAGACCGGAAACAAGGAAATTTCTAACCATTCATGGACAGCATCACCCAAAAGCAGGTGTAGATCGCTTGTATGAACCAAGAAAACATGGAGGAAGGGATTGATGCAATTAGAAGCAGCCCATGCAATAGAAATTACTAAATTGGTGGAGTATGTAGACAGGAAGGAAGACCCGTTAATACAAGTTGTCAGAACACATCTATGCAACACCGACTCAGATGTGTTACAGAGAGCTAGATGCCTGAAGACAAAAGTACAGAAAGTAAAAGAAAAATGAAGGACAGCATAGGGGAGAAAACAAAAGAAAGATGGCATAGGAAGAGGATGCAGGGGCAATTGACATGCAATTTAGAAGAAAAGCTGGTGGGCATTGAACAGTCACATCGCTGATTAAAATCGGGCGACATAGAGGGGAAACGGAAAGTACAATAGTGGCAGCTCAAGACCAAGCAATTAGTACAAACTCCTTTAAGAATAAAATTTTGAAGGAACAAATTGAGAGTAAATATCGGTTATGTAAGCAACATGAAAAAATATTGATCACTTAACCTCGCGAAGCCTCATCTTGACAAAGAATGAATATTTAATGAGACACGATAAAGTTTGTACACATTTGCACTACTCAATGTGCAAAGCCTTAGGCATTGCAACCGCAGACAAATGGTACACACCCATGCTGAAGCCAGTGTGTGAAGAGGGAGATGTAACACTGTTGTGTAATCAAGCAGTACACACAGAGAGAGAAAAGTTACAGCAAATAGGCCAGATATAATAATTAAAAACAAAAAAGAGGAAACATGCACACTGATAGATATGGCAATACCCGCAGAGAGAAATGAGCAAAAGAAACGGAAAAGAAACTAGAATACAAGAGTTTATGTATATAGGTACAATGAAAGTGGAACCTGAAATATACGATTGTACGAGTAATAATTGGAGCCACTGGAATAGTAACGAGAAGTTTAAGAAAAAATTTGGAATCTGTACCAGGAAAACATTCGATAGATCCACTAAAAAAGACAGCTATACTTGGAACATCACACATAATACGGAAAGTACTGCAGTGTTAAGCTTGAAGCCTGAGCGGTGGGGATCACCGCTGGTAAAAGAGAAATACCAGGAAGAAAACGCCTGGAACAAGAGACATAAATATCGTATAATAATAAAACTATTCTCTCTTACGTGCTGTGTCAGTTGGGTTCCAAACCAGCAGATCAGAAACACGTTACAAGCCAATAGCAAATAAATTGTCACTGCTTGACTCACACTTGTGTAGTCTCCCCAAGCCTGCAACAATAATATTTTATAATAGCATCATACATAGTAAAAATAAAATTATTAAAAACATTATTACACAAAAGTAATAGAGTCAAATTAAATTAATCTTAATGAAAAAAAAATATTTTTTTAGCTTTACTAAATGACATTGAGCTAGTCCGGCGGAAAATGCACCTGCAAATCCATTACAGTAATCGTGAAAATGCGAGCGTCCCTTTCCTCCCATAGTAACGAAAAAGACTTTATCTGCTACTGTGCGATAACACATTTCTCAAATTTTCCTAATGTCAGATTATAATGTTAATGTTCCTGTCCTTGAGGGCAAGCTTCACATGCCAAAAGAAAATTACGATACACTCATCTTAGTTCTTCTTGTTTAATATTTGGAACGGCTGCTGGAAATGTGGTATCAACTGTAGTTTTAAGTGAGTTTTCTTTCTTGGAAGAATGAAGTTTAGGGCTCAAGTACCTGTCCATGAAACTCTTGCTTTCAATTACTTCCAACGGCGGCCGATTTCTCGTGTGAGCTGTGATATTTCTAGAGTGTTTCATAGAATTGCGAAAAGTGAATATTAACTTCGTCATGTCCGTCCGCATGGAAGACCATCCCCAAAGGATGGATTTTCATTAAATTTGTTATTTCAGTATTTTCCGAAAACCTGTCGAAAATATTCAGGTTTCACTAAAATATACAAAAATGGTGTTTTACATGAATGCCTAAGTGTATTTATGGTGATAACTCCATCAGTTCTCCTTAGGATGAGAAATGTTTCAGAAAACATTTGTAGAGAACATCAAGACACCCATTTTTGGTGAATGATTTCTTCAGAAATTATGCTTTGTATGAGACAATTTGAAAAATATAGTAGAACCGGACAGTCCACAAGTGAATATATAGCACATGCACATGGTCTGCTGGTTACCTAAGTATAAAAACTCACATTCACAATCCTTAAAATATATTCCGTTTATACTGCAACAATGATTGCACGAATTCGTCTGAATGTTACATTAAGTACATTGCCTGAATTATTTTGAGTGAAGTAACTTTGTCTAACAATGTGTCAATTATTTGGTTGTCTCTAACAAACAATTTTAGTAAAAGGTCGAAATTTATGTTTTTATTAAAAATGTTGACTCAATTATTCTTTTCCATATGTCACACCAGACACCGACTTAAATGTTATGAAGATAATGTTCAATCCATCGATTTGTATTTTCTTAATTCTACTATTGACTTTTGTGTTTTTACTTATCCCCTCAAACATGGCCTTGTTTCGAATCAGAATTTCCCCTTCCAGGTCAACATTAACAAGAGAAACGCAATTCTAATTTACACTTACAATTTCCTTAGTGCTTATTCATTTTCCTATCTTTACGTTACGTTGCATGTGGCTGTTGTGAGAGATTCTTTAACTGTTGTAAAAACGTATAACGTTGAAAAACGTGTAAGACTCTTAAACCAATTGTGTTACAGAAGGTAAGTTTTGATTAAAATTTCAACATATGGTCCTATTAAACCTGAAGCTACTAATGTTTATATATCAGTCAGTTTAATATCATAAATTTAAGCATAGTTAATTAAAGCAATATAATGATACTACAAGAGATAGGGAGTTTTTCAAAACTTAATATTTTTTTCCAAGTATTCCACTGATACTGCTAATCCCAGTGTTCTAAGAAGCGGGATTGAGCCCTCTGGCTTGGTGGGATTTCTAGTTGGAATCCCGCTTGGGGCAGCAATATCTCTCTATTATGAGTGTTGTGTGAGCTCAGGCAGAAATCTTTGCATCAAGCTTATCACTAAACCAGACGGGTCTTAATGATTTTTAAATGCCTCAGTGAGTAGGGCTTCATTGTGAAAAATTTCCTTGAAATTCTGAGGAACAAATCAATGTGAACTACTGCGATATAGAATATTGTGATTCTACTGTTGGCGTGCGTATTTAGAAAATAATAATAATCGTTTCCTGAATAAATGTGGTAACACAACTTTATATGCAACTTGGCAAAGTAAATTTCACCCATTTTAGGTGTTAAAAGAGAGTGAAAGAAATAAAACCATAGTCCGTCGTGTGTCACCCAAACATTCGATCTTCAAATCAGAACGTCTCATCATGTAAACTGTAGGAGCTTCTATATTGTATTTATATTTTTTACCGTGACAGTAATGTCTGAGATGGAAATTCAGTAACAAAATTGTGACTTCCAATGCTACACAATGTCATACTTAAATGTTCTGTCACAAGAATTATAATATTGACAAAGAGTGATGATATTGACGGTAATCTTTCAGTTAGGAAGACAGCTTTCTGGGATATGAGAATGTGTAATTTGATTTTTATGTTTGTCATCTTTTATGATAGATACAATAACAAGATGTTGGTTATTTATAACATAAACTTAGACATAATATAAATTCAGACAAACAGTCTACACAATAAATTAGACCTGCCAAACATTCTACGCAACCAAAGTTCCGTAATAATCTACTAACTAATGATACGGTAGTAAAATTCAAGAAAATTTCAACAGTCAATTAAATATTTTAAACACTTAACACTTTAAACTTGTTTTGATTAAAGTTGTGTTGACAGAAGGAGATGTTTTGTTTTATTGAAATGTGAAATTCAAATCATAAATCAGACTATGATATATTTAGAAATAGTTCCTTTTATTTATTTTACACTACTGGCCTGAAGACGAAGTTCAGAAGTGGATGAATTTTCCCAACTTAAAGATGTAAAAATTTACCAGTTTTATTGACGGCAATTTATTTCTCCTTCAATTTGTTACTGATATTTCAGTTTTTCTGATTGTAAAGTGCAGTTTTCACGATTTCCCTGAAGATAAAATTGAAATGTTCTACCCTGAAGTTGGAGGCATCTTGTGGGTGCAAATCCACCTGATCGAAAAACCTGTCATTTCACAATACTGTTATTTTCAATGATAAAAACTACAAGATGTGCTACACTGTACCGTAACTACAGAAAAAGCAGCGATGCACATTGCAGCCAGTAAAATCAGGAAGTAGCCGCACACAGAGACATTCAATGTTTCTTCCAGATGTTGCATAAACCTGTGAGTGGAAAAAAGATATATATTGAAAATACTGGACGATGTAAGGGACCGATTTCTTCCAAACTTTTAAAGCATTACAAATTTTCATTATTCGATGTAGTAGTCAGAAAGTGTTTCAAGAAGGACTAATTTTATTGAACTTTCTTTGACAGACGGCGCTCTAAATAAATTTTTCGTAATTGGAGTCTCGTGAATATAACACTCACAAGTAATTAATTACGAACTTACTTCATTATTTCCTGATGGTGTCGAATGCACACGATTAACTTTGCTTGCAAGTTACAGTATTCTGTTGCATCAACTTGTTCATTTTCCTGCATGTGATGAGGAGTGATACGTTGCTGCCTTATATCCAGTATGGCTGTTTTCATCTTTTGGAACTGAGCACAGGCCACGGCTATCAAAATGGTGTAGAGAGAGAGGAAACCGCCGAATAAAGCCACCAACGTTAACGATGTTAAACACTGTGAATAAGTTAAAAGAAAAGCTGAGTTTTGTCACGAAATCAGGTGGTTTAGAGATGCTGATGAAAATAATTTCAGCCTTAACCAATGCCAATTTAGTAATAGTAAATTTGTGAAACACTGTGCCGAATTTCTTCTTGTGTTTCCTCGTATGTGGTGTCAGTTTTCACCTAAACATTATCAGAATCATTTAGCATTTAGCAGTGTCTGCACTCTACATGGTACAGGTTATGAATATTTTGTGACATCCTTCTACTTCCCAGTACTTTGACAATGAAAGCTGCATTCAATCATCCCCTAAAGCATTACATATTGCGTGAAATATGACTACGTGTACAATGGTGCAAGAAACATTTTTTAAGAAAGAACAGTGGGTTAATTAAATGGCCATTTAAGACTTTATATTAAACGTTTTATTTAAGAAAGTTTTGTGTTTTAAATATTCTATTGCTGGATACAGCGTATGAGTCACAATTTTCTTCCGTAATTCGACTTACTGTAAAATGTGTTATTAATTTTCGTTATTAAATTTTTTCTAGTAATGAAACAATCCTACGTTCGGACGAACAGCTAGCAGGACGTAATTTGTCAAAATTCATATATATTACTCCCACAGTGTCGTGATAGTTACAAAAGTTTACTTGTAATACTAAAAGAACTAATGCATTACAGATACATTTATTACAAAAGAAATAATATCGCCTTCTTCACGAACGTCACTGCGGGTCTTCCTGTTTTAAATTACTTGCCTTCTTTAGTAGTTCGAAAGAAAGATCACGTGATGTCCGATGTCGAACTTGATGTACAAATGGGAGTTTTTATATTAGGGAAAGTTTTAGAATTATCTCGTGAAACATGTGACGATTAGTTTCGTATTTCTTTTTGGAAGAATTTATAACATGTTCTTCAGTGTCTTGATTTAACGTACGATAAATTATTGTCACATCTCTCTGAGTCAATATTGATAGTAGTTCTAGAACATGTAATCATAAAATAAACCGCAGTTAAACCCACAAGTTTGCACTTCGGTAGCAATATACATATGTATTCCGTAGACACTATTCATGAGTCTTGCTGCACCACGGATTTTCATTGTTTCCATCTGTCCTTCAAACCTGATTTCTTGGATAGGACAACGACTAGACGGAAACACATTTATTGCAAATCCTTTCCAGGTCCCATCAGCGAAATTGTGGAAAAACAATAAAGAATGTTACTTACAGATTAACACTAATGGTTAAATTAAAAATAATATAAGAACCGTTTCGAGGGAAATTTTTTATTTTTGTAACAAACAGGAAGTGTTACCTGTGAGATGTTAACCAGTTCATAGAACGGTGAAACAGTCCAGTCGAAAGGATACCACCCAATTAATACCGTTTCATGGTTTTTCACGATGCGTACTGTTGATTGGATGGTATGAAAGGCTAAGATCACAACAACTAGACGACTCGTGTACATCTGAATGAGCGGGATCCATCCTGACGCTGTCAAGTGTCCGGTGTCAGCGTCTCTGGTCGGCAGAACTTCCCACGTGAAGCTGTCTGATAGGTCCATCGCAACTTCTATATATTTTTGTCGCCATCTGAAAAGAACAAACCACATTATTATGTAAAATATAAAAGTAACGAAGGAATCATATTCTTCTGATGGTTCCTAACTTACTTCCCACAGACATTAAACCAATTAGACGAGGGATATGAATAATTATTTAAAAATATTGAATACTTTTAATTTTTAACTGATAATATTATTAAAACAAAACAAGAACATTTATGTTTCTGCTAAAAAGAGATCAATGTAATTTGGAGCAAAATTCCTAATGGTAAAATATATGAGATCACTCAAGAAAGTGTTTATTGATGTCCATGATTACATCCTTACTGTAAACAATATTTTATAAAAATAAATACCAAACATTTAATACTAAAAATTGTTGTGATTTTTATATGGAAATTTGAATATTAATTTGTCGAACGACAGGATAAAGCTCTTGCTAAATTAAGAGAAATAAATTTATTAAAGTTAATTTTCCAAAATTCACGTTCTTACTAGTTTCGATGATGTGTGGAGTAATCATATCTAACCTTTCATTCGCAGTATCTAACACAGGAACAAGAAATTCGTCACGTGTTTCAAACAGTAAATTCGTACAACCCATAAAGGACACACTTATCTTCATCGCAGTACGTAAAGCCAAGGATTTGTTATCAACTAAATTTACACACTCCTCTACGAAGTTCTTTCTTAAGCTGACGTATTGCTTACATATTTTGTAGGTTGTCAGCAATATATATCATGAATTTCTGAGAAGATTTTGTTCTTCATTACATTACTGTACGGCACAGGCAAAGAAAGTAACCTAATTCGGATCATATAATTGACAGATATTTCACTGTTTCACACACTATCAAACCACTGATTTGTAAACTTACGTAAACTAATTATTAAACGTTCTTCAAACTGATGCTTTATGTAACATGCAAGTAATTCTGAAGTTGCAATTGTGATGAACAGTGCTGTTACTTACCTGCAGGAAAAATAAATCCATACTATACTACTCATTCCAATTAAGGCACGGAGGTTCGTCATGACGTGACTCAGATCATCCCTGTGTATGTACACATCTACAAACATGCTTAGGTATGTACTGTATGTACATATAATCACTGTTATCATGTAGATGGTGTAAAGATTCGACATTATCTTCATCTTAAAAGGAATTCCTGCTAATCTGAGAAAGAATATAATCCAGCTGTAACGGATCTCCGACAGTCCCTTTATTTTTGTTTCTTCCGTCTCCATGCAGAAATGTGCCGGTAACAAATTTATTTCAAATTTTAATGTTGCTATAATTTGTAGATAGTCCGCGATCACTTAGGATTGGTCACGATCAAAGCGCTGTTATGTGTGTCCGAAAGTGATAACATTACGCACTAGACTGAGCGCTTGTAGCTAAGATTAGGAATTTTCTTGAACAAAATAATCAATACCGTTTCAATCTGCATTATAAATGGGGCAGGAAATTAGTATTGTATAATCGTGAATTTCTAATTTCAAAATAATTGGAGATAACTAAGTCACTTGGAAGTTTAAACCATCTTATTCTGAGAACTTCCTAGAAAAACGAAACTAATTTTTTGGTGTCACTTTGCAATTTATGATGTAGAATAATTTAACTGCGCAACGAACAGGTGGTGAATTTTGAATCTATTTGTTTCAAAGGGTTTAAGTATAGGAAAAATACTACAAGTTGGTGCGTTTATACTCAGAGGTTTCAACAATCAATTCAATTACTTTAATTTACCTTAAAAAAACTGGCGCTATGTTTCATCACGTAACTTATAGCTATGTTCTTTGCTGAAAACGTGTGCGATGATTCTCTTACTTCTCATAGAGAGTTTCTTTAAATTTGTTACAGAAATCATCGTGCTGATGACTCTTCCAGAGGAGTCCTACCGAGTGTGGTTTATCTGAACGTGATCGTGAAGCTTTTGAATGAGAAGGCTGTGCTCATTAAGGGCTGTTGCTCCACAAAAAGTAATATTTTATTAGCAAATTATTTCTTGTATTAGAAAAAGAATAAATAAATGAAGTTTGAAATTAAACTTATAAATATTAAGTTTTGATTGCAGTTTCTAACCCCGCGAGAGCATGGTTGTCTTTTTCTTGCGAATGTTGTATGTCTTCAGGTAGCGGTATCTGTTAGAGGCTGATCGTTCGCCGAAAGGAAATCTACTGTGTATGGTGTGGTTTTGAATATTATCAAGTGCAACATTAATCCACTACAGTATAGACTGTATATTGTAGGTGCATGGTCTAAACTTACAATGGTTAGTATGAAGTGGTCACGATAAGAAGGAAAGAAAAGGACTTTCCACTATTAGCCGAAACGTGTAGATTTATTCTTCCGCAAAAAATATTATGCTGAAAGCTTGAAATATCACTTCCATCATCATTTATGTTCTGTGTGTTTTGAAGTCTAGTAATTCTATCTGAATGAAGCAACAAACTTTAATATCCGCTCTGTCTTATTTTTGAAACGAGAAGGAATTAATTTACCTAGAGTAGTACGAAGATTAATCACGGAATAATGTGATCAATAAAGAAACTTGCTTAAAGAAAATATCACTGTTTTACAACAGAACTTTGACATGCATACCAGCCGTCCAGCAACAGGCAGTTTCAACGTAATAACAATGGCCATGCAGGTCAGCTGAGCAAGATGTCATTGTGCAGCTGATCCTAAATAGCATGATTTTCCAACATAAAAGCCAACATCACCACGACCTCCAACAACACATCTACCACACCAATGTAGCTACCACCAACACGAACACCAAAACCACCATCACCACCACCACCTCCAACAACACATCTACCACCAATGCAGCTACCACCAACACGAACACCACAACCACCATCACCACCACCACCTCCAACAACACATCTACCACCAATGCAGCTACCACCAAC
>Ga0123357_10001941_pt1 | contig 22555 bp, 19 predicted proteins | sample TergutEmb28metaG_FD_89873 | JGI IMG/M metagenome (GOLD analysis project Ga0123357, IMG submission 89873) | Embiratermes neotenicus P4 segment gut microbial communities from Petit-Saut dam, French Guiana - Emb289 P4 | ecosystem: Host-associated > Arthropoda: Insects > Digestive system > Gut ... | reverse complement strand
TGCGCATCGTCAATAATTGCGGCGGGGGTCCTTTCGAGGTATTTCTCACAACCGGCAAGGAATAATGACAATGCAATGATTGATAAAGATTTTATTATTTTCATGTTTGCTTTATTTTAACAGTAGTTAGAACTCGATTTTAAGACCCATATTAGCTCTTTTTGTCATAGGGTATTTTTGTGTATTGTCGTTGCTACGGATTCCACCTGTTTCCCTGTCTTCATTCAAATACGAAAAGAGCCAGAGGTCGTTTCCGTTTAAGAACAGGCGAAGACTCTTAATGCCAAGTTTTGTAATAGATGGACCGGAGAAACGGTAAGCAATTTCGGCATTTTTGAGCCTCCACAAGGTTCCGTCAACCATATTGTAAGTGCCGGCGCTTCCCACATCGCCATCCAGCATATAAAGAGGCGCGCGGTATGTGCCGCCGGGGTTGGTGGCAGGTAGCCAGAGGTCGTTCACAATGCTTTTATCCACAGTTGAATAGTATTGTGTAGCGCTGAACAGGTATTCGCTTTGTTGTAAAGTGATTCCCGTAGTGTTGTAGATTTGTACCATTACACTAAATCCTTTCCATTCGGCGCCCAGAGTTAAGTTCATCGTATTACGCGGATGGTTGGGGTAACCGTAAGGAACAACATCGTTATCGTCAACTACTCCATCGCCATTATAATCAACAAGTTGCAACATGCCGGGTATAAAGTTAGCCGGTTGCTTTGTTGGTTTAACTACTGTGTACATCTCATCCCAACTTGTAATAGGACCTTTGTCAATAGTGGAGTATTGCTGTCCGATTGGATATCCGGCTGCTTTCTGGTATGCCGGAGCAAATTCGGGATCCTCCCTGTATTCAATTTTGTCTTTGGCATAGGAATACATCGCCGTCACGTAATATTTGAAATTAGAACCTATGGTTGAGTTCCACCGGGCTTCCACTTCACAACCTTTTCCTGATGTACGTCCTAAATTGGCGGAAACAGGAGAAGCGCCGAACCAGTCGGGAATATTTCGCTGCGCGCCGGCCAAAAAGATATCGTAGCGCCGTTCCCAATAATAATCAATAGTTGCAGAGAGTCGATTATCAAGGAAGGCTGTTTCAAGAGCCATATCGTTTTTGACGGATGTTTCCCATCGAGCATCGGGATTGCCTATACTGGAAATTTCGAAAGCAGGATAGGATGGATGGGTCTGGACGGGAGTTCCCAACCATGCGCTGTTGGTAATACTGCTCCATTGAGTCGTGTAGAGCCAACGATTATCACCAATCCTGTCGTTTCCGGACTTGCCCCATGAATAACGCAGCTTAAAAAGGTTGATATAGTTGTTGAGTTTCAGTTTTTCAAAGAAAGGTTCCTCACTCACTACCCATCCCGCAGCGGCAGCCGGAAAAAGTCCGAACTTGTAGCCGGGTCCAAACTGTTCCGAGCCGTTGTAACCGACATTTCCCTCAAGCAGATAACGTCCGATGTAATCATACGTGACACGTCCCGCCCATTCTTCCCTGTAATGGGTGAACTCATTCCCCAGCGCTTCTTCGGTACGTTTGAATACTCCCATCGCTCCAAGCTTGTGGTTGCCGAATATGCGGGAATAATCGAAACTGAGTTGGTACATCAGGCTTTTGTAGAGTTGTGGCGATCCATCCGAGCCGGTTTTAATCGTCTCGGTAGTTGCCGGTGGAGGATCGGGAACATAATCGAAGCCTGTACTGCCTGCCCCGCTGCCCGGATACATCCACGTGGTGATTCCGGTACGCCAATCAATATATTTGGTAGCCGGTCTGCTTGCGTCATTATTAGTTGCAATATTAGGTCCTGTGCCAATATAATAATTACGGAAATTGGCCAATCCTTTCATTGAAAGTCCTTTCGTTATAAAATCAAGCTTCTGGTTCAAGGAAAAATTGGCATTCATATCAGTACGCGTATTCGTTACAATCCCGCCAAAATTGAAATATTCCACAGGATTGTATATGTTGTTGCCGCTAAAATTAGCAAATGTCCCATCCGAATAGCGCACGGGATACTGGTCGGGACCTTTACCGTAAATTCCGGGCCAGAGATAAGCCGGCGTACAGTTGGTGGTATGCTCAACGCCTTCCGCTCCATCAAGGCTAACTCCAAAAGTGGTTGTGGTTGTAGGTTGGAAGTCGAGATTGAGGCGGAAATTGTAACGGGAATAGTCATTTTTGGGAATATATCCCTGACCGAAATCCTGTCCTTTGATGACGTCGCCGTCGTAGGTGTAGGCTAATGCGGCATAGTATTTAACAAATTTGGTGCCTCCCTGCAAATCCATGTTGTAGCGTTGCGACCACGACCATTGGTGGAGCATCTCTTTCTGCCAATTCACATCGGGATACATCTCCGGATCGGTTTGGTCGCGATATTTTCGAAGCACGTCCACCGGAGTTATGTATGTTGACCAAATGCTGGAGGAAGAAGGTCCAAGCTGATTTTCAATTGCTTGATTACGAAGCCATAGTGCATCGTATGAGTTTAAGAAACGGGGAATCTTTGAGAGGGTCTTGGCTGTTGCATCGACAGATACGGAAAGAGTAGGCTTACCTTCCTTACCGCGCTTGGTGGTAACAAGTATGACGCCGTTACCGCCCCTCACGCCGAAAACCGCCGTAGCCGAAGCATCTTTGAGAACGGATATATTCTCAACCTCGTTGATGTCGATAGAGTTCATGTCGCGCTCCACGCCGTCGATCAAGATCAGCGGGCTCGAGTCGTTCCATGTAGATAAGCTCCGGATGATGATCTGCGCTGCATCTGCGCCTGGTTTGCCTGAATAATCCAACGTGGTAAGACCGGGGACGAGACCCGTGAGTGCGTTTGAGACACTCGTGACACCTCCGGTGCGCATCAGTTCTTCCGATTTCACCTGCGAGATGGCGCCGACTACGCTCTGTTTCTTTTGCGTGCCGTAACCAACCACCACTACTTCATCGATTGTCACGGCATTTTCAGACAGGGTAAGATTCAGTATTTTCTGATCGCCAACCTCGATTTCCTTAGTGACGTATCCTAAAAATGAAAATTGCAACACGGATTTTTTATCCGGCACCGTAATGGTAAAATTCCCATCAATATCGGTCACTGCGCCCTTCGTCGTTCCCTTGACGGCAACAACTACTCCTACCATAGGACCGCTTTGGTCGCTAACTGTTCCGGTAACAACGATTCCTTGTTGTTGCTGGGCTTCATTATGACTCGAGCCGTCGGGTAGCGAAACCTCCATTGCAGTTACCCTGACAAGCGCGAAAAAAAGAAATGCGACTGTCAACGTTACAACTTTACCCATTTTTATGTATCTCATAATGATTCATGTTTAAATTGTTATATTATTTATTATATATTTGATTATTCTAATTTAGTCATGGAGTTCACCACAATTTGTGTATGTGATCACGCTATCTATTATTACATTTGCTTTGGGAACAGGATTTAACCATTTGATGACAACCTGATGATCGCCTTTGGGAAGGTCGTAGTTCCAATAAACATCCAATTTTCTTGTGATGAAATCAGAAGGCATTTTGACCATTTCTTTTTTGCCGTCAATATTAACCTCTATTTCAGCCACATAGTTATCAGGACATTCTTTTTGCGGACGCACCCTGCCCGAGCAAACGAATCCGGCGCCTGTAAACTCGTAAGAAAATGGTTCCTGAATACTTATGCCCGGATATTTTTCTTTTTTAACCAATTTCAAATTCGTAAAACCTTGCTCTAATCTTACCGGTTTCGGTTTTTGCAAAACTATTTTTACCTCTTTGCCGGACACTTCACCACCGCCTCGTTTGATCATTTCGAGCGCGTGGTCGAATCCGAGCTTGTAGGCTTTGTTAAGAGATATTTCCGTATGGTCGAAATTCATGTCTTCAACCTCTTTGATATTATTTATCCATTTGGCATCTATATTACTGTAACCGAGTAACGTACCGAGTATACCGCCGGCAGTTGACGGATTACAGTCGGAATCGGCGCCGCAACGCGTAGATATTTCCAGTGTTTTTTCCATGTCTTTAGCGCCGTAGAGTAAACCCATGACTACATAAGCCGAGTTGACTTTTGCATCAATAGTATACGGATCGTCAACGCCTCTTGGACAGCTTATCTCGTTTGTCCATTTATCCTGTAATAATTGCCAGGTTACTTTCCAATCGGGATTTTGTTCACACCATCCGATAACGTCATTGATACATTGGCGGAATTGACTTTTTTCGGGAATGGTTTTAAGCGCTTCTTTCACAACGTATGATATATCGTCCGACACGAAAGCCAACGAATACATAGCAGCTACATAAACACCACCGTACCAACCGTCTCCGTAACATACGATATGTCCGATTTTATCACATATTTCAGAAGCATAATCAGGCATACCGGGCGACATGAGACCTGCAAAATCCGCCTCAATCTGGAAGTCTATATCGTCGGCATGAGGATTGTTTTTCCAGTATCCGCTTTGGGGTGCAGGTATTCCGTTCAGAATATTGTAACGCGCTGCCTGATTGGCATGCCAAAGTTTATATTTGGCATTGGCAAAAGCATTGGCAATCACGTCTGTACTTACGTCAAAACCGTGTTTATCGTACATATCTACAAAGGTGAGGTTCATGTAAACATCGTCATAAAGACTGCCGTCATTTTCAAACCACCGCAGGCAGTAGTGTTCCGGCCATGGAATAACAATACTGTCAGGTATGATACGTCCAACGTATTTAAATTCGGTAGGGCCTCCGAATGTACATCCAAAAGTTTTTCCTGCCCATCCACCTTTGATTTTGTCAAGAAGCGTTTCCTTCGAAAGAGAGATAGTATGTCCTTGAGCGTATCCTGTCAGGAAGAAGAATATAGAAAAAGTCAGGAAGAAGTAGCGTTTAATAGTCGATTTCATTTTAAAGATAAACGATGATTGAAAAGTATAATGATGGGGCTGTCTCAAAAGTTTTTTTGAGACAACCTCATCCAATAAATTTATTTTACTAATATTTTTTGTACTGTTTCTTTTCCTTTAATAATATATATTCCCTTGCTTGCCGGAATTGAAACTTGATTACTTACCTGAGCTGCAAACAGCGCTTTGCCCGTTATGTCATATACCGACAGGAACATTGGTTCGGAAACGGTAACTTCGATGCTGTTATTCAAGCCGTTTGCGTTCCATAACTGTCCGGCTTTCACAATATTTATAGCATCGGTTCCCAAAACTTTGAATGTCGGGAATTCACCGGCTGCAATCTGCCAGATGTTATCAAAATCCCAACCGAGATCGGCATAAGTAGCTTCAGTTTGCAACTCGGCTAAAGTTTTTACAAAACTGGGGTCGGTTTCTTCAACGGGATACAGTTCGGGATACGTTTCTGCGGGGAAATAGTCGCTGCAGGCATAATAATCCGCAGATGTTGCTGATAATAATGGACCAAACGGCTTCAAAGTAGTTCCTGCTGTCGCCTGTGCCATCACAAAAACAGATTTTAAATTGATAACTCCTGTGGAATTCGTAGCTCCAAGTAAACCGTAAGCAGGGTCGGAAGTGCTTTCTAAAGTCGCAGCCGCATAACAATTTGTCATGTTTATAGTACCGTTTTGATAAATAAACCCTACAAGACCTCCCACTTTTGATTTCCCTTTTATCGTCGTTGTTTGATCAACATAGCAATCGATGATTGTTTGAGGAGAATTGTTTGTTCTTCCGGTTATACCGCCTACCTCATAATCACCTGTAATGGTACAGCCAATCACCGATACATTATTAACGGTAGCGATTGCTATAGATGCTGCTAATGCACCCGCGCAATTTCCTGTAATCGTAAGATTCCTAAGCTCTAAATTTTTAACCGTAGCATTGGCAATACGTCCGAAAATACCTCCTGTAAGCTCATCGGTATTATTTGTTCCGCCCACGTAAGTACCACTAAAAGAATAGGTCAAGTTCTTTATGGCATATCCCTTACCATCAAAAGTCCCTGTAAAATTAGCAATAGTATTGTCGGCAGCTCCAAAAGTACGACCTGCGCTCATGCCAATCGGCACCCAATCTTTTACATCTGACATATCAATGTCGCCCGTCAATTCATAACTGCCATTCAGAGGATAATTAGCAGCATCGACCCCAATCTTTTGCAAGTCCGCTGCAGAACTAATCTGTATTGTTTGCGCAACAGATTTCAACAATGGTAAGCAAAGTATAATTGCTACCATTAACAATTTAAAAGTACTTTTTTTCATGAGAGATAAAAATTTAAAATATTATTAAAAAAACGGGAGATAAATGCGGCGGATTCACCGCCGCATTTAACATCCACTAAATTATTGCATTATTATTTTTCGTACTGCTTCTTTTCCTGCGTTTCTCAGTTTAAGAATGTATATTCCTCCGGTTGCCGGAATTGAAACCTTACTATTTATATGAGCTGCAAACAGTATTTTTCCTGTAATATCATATACCGACAGGAGCGAAGGTTCGGAAACGGTAACTTCAATACGGTTATTCAAGCCGATTACATTCCATAGCAATCCAGCTTGCACAGGGCTTATACCTGTAGGTTGTCCCGGATATTTTTGCCATTGAAATATTGGAAATTTATCTGCTGCAATCTGCCAGATGTTATCAAAATCCCATCCGAGATCGGCATAAGTAGCTTCAGTTTGTAACTCGGCTAAAGTTTTTACAAAACTTGGGTCGGTTTCTGTAGCGGGATACAGTTCGGGATACGTTTCTGCAGGGAAATAATCGCTGCAGGCAAAATATAACGATCCTGCCGCTCCTATTTTTGTATCATCCGGGGTAAACGGCTTCAAAGTAGTCCCAGTTGCCGCCTGAGCCATTACGAAAACAGCGTTTAGACCCATATTGCCTGCGTTGCTTGGGGTTCCATAATTCCCGGCTACGCCATACACAGGATCACTGCCTGTAGATGTCATAGTTGCAGCCATGTAACAATTTGTCATGATCACGCCAATAGCCTGTCCAATATTTCCTATAAATCCTCCCACTTTTGTCGTACCGCTGATTGTAGTGGTCTGATCTACATAACAATTTGTGATTACTTGACCAGTACCGTTTGTTCTACCGGAAATACCTCCTACTTCAGTTCCACTAATAGTACAACCAATTACAGAAACATTTTCTATTTTACTGGTCGCTAAAGACGCTGCCAATGCACTCACACAATTTCCGGACATTGTAAGATTTCTAAGCTCTAAATTTCTAATTGTGCCTGTGACACGGGCAAAAAGACCTCCTGTAAGCTCATCATTAGCAAAATTTGCTGAAGTTCCTGAGTAAGTACCACTGAAAGAATACGTCAAGTTCTTTATGGCATGTTCCTTACCATCAAAAGTCCCTGAAAAATTAAAACTGTTAGCATTCGCATTACCGTAAGTAAGAGTGCGTCCTCCGCTCATTCCAATCGGCACCCAATCGTTTACACCTGACAAATCAATGTCATCTGTTAATACATAACTCCCGTTCATCGGTTTATCGGCATCAATACCAATGCCTCTTAATTCTACCGCCGAACCAATCGGTATCACAGCCTGCGCAACAGATTTCAACAATGGTAAGCAAAGTATAATTGCTACCATTAATAATTTAAAAGTAAATTTCTTCATGAATGATAAATTATAAAATGAAATAAAATATTTGTTAATTCTCGGCAAATATAAAAAAGAAAATCAAACAAAACAAACGTTTGTGCAAAAAAATAAATATTTTTTATTTTCTTCAATCTATAACCTTTATAAAGAACAAAAATATAGTTGCTTAACTTAATCGATACTTTCGAGTTATTAGACATAATCTACATTAGTTTTATAGATACATAGGAATCAATACCTCCGGTTGCTTAATGTATATAATTACTATTATAATTAATTTATAAATAAGTTTTTAGTTAAAATGTAGGATGAATGATATAAGTTTCTATAAATATATTTTTAAAGCGGAAATAATTAAAATATTTTATAGAATAAACGTTTGTGCACATATTGACAATTCTTAGTCAATTAGAGATTTTTATTCAATTTATGTGACAGATTTTTTACAAAGATTAATTGATGAGGGGCATAATATTAAAGCCTTTTTTTGTAATGAAGAGGGTGTTAAAAGTACTTTTCATTTTCGTTCCTTTTTGATGTTACAAAATTAGATTATTAACTCTGAACAGTCCAGAAGGCAAGAGGTGCAATGTGCTACAAATGAATGATTTATGTTGGAAATCGGTACTATTTTTTTCTCATTTTTTTAGTAACGATTTAGTCCCGATTTTGATGTTAGAATTGGCTTTTTTTTTGTCTTTTATGGAAGAAATTTAAAAAGAAAAAAGCCTTCTAATCGTTTGAATTAGAAGGCTTTTTCTTGATTTGTCCGGAAGTTGTCTTTTCCTTTCAGTGATCCCGACAGGACTCAAACCTGTGACCTGCAGAACCGGAATCTGCCGTTCTATTCAACTAAACTACGGGACCTGAAAACGATTGCAAAGATAAGGTTTTCTTATACTATATGCAAAACATCTACGATGGTTTTTGCTAAAATATAACAACTATGCACTTTTCTTGAAAATCAAGTAATATATATTTATCCCAACGATAATAACATTGGCTATTACCATAGGATAAGCATGAAGGAGAAGGCCGTAAACAACAAAAAGTACGCACCCAATGGCGCCCATTATCCGGAGTTTAACTACATTTTTGTTGAACGCAAAAGACATCACAAGAAATGCAGAGGCCAAATAACCGATGATTTCTACTATAAATGGAGACATAATTTAAAAATTCAGCATTAGTAATCAATTCTATCTTCTTTCTCTATCCAATCTTGGAAAGCAACAATAGCTTCACCGGACAAAATCTGTTCCGATTTAAGTTTCCGGTCTTGGGGAATTAAGGCAATTTCGTCGTAAATAAACGAATCGTCAAAACCAATATTTTTTGCATCGGTTTTAGAGTTTCCGTAATACATTTTGTCTAAATGAGCCCAGTAAATTGCACCCAGACACATTGGGCAAGGCTCGCACGAGGTATAAATTTCGCATCCCGATAAATCGAATGTTCCCAATTTACGTGCAGCCTTGCGAATAGCGCTTACTTCGGCGTGTGCAGTTGGGTCATTATTTTTTGTAACCTGATTTACTCCTGTGGAAATTATTTTACCATCTTTAACTATTATTGCTCCAAAAGGTCCTCCTCTGTGCTTCACATTTTTGATGGATAAGGCTATCGCTTTTTTCATCAATAATTTATCAGTCATGATCATTATATTACTTTTAATTAAATTTTTAGTACTATTCGTTCTCCTAAATGTTTTGAGATAATTTTTTCGGATTCTTTCCAAAGGCCGGAAAGTTTCCCCATGAGCTCATCTGCTTTTTCCGTATCGTTCTCATCTTGTGCGATTTTAATTTGAGTTTTGAGACTTTCCATTTGTCTTTTTAATACGGCATCTTTATAATTGAGCACTTCGTAGGGAACTAAATCCAATAGTTTTTCGGATTCTTCTTCTATTTTCTGAAATTTGGAATGGAATTTACTCAACGTATATTTGTCGCTGACAAACCCGACTGCCAATTGACTGATTTCCGGATTGGAGTGATTTAAAAAATGCCGTTCCGAAATAAAGTCGGGTTGTCGATACTTATCTAAAGTTTCTTCTAATATTTGTTTGAATAGAGGATTTTCAAAAGAAAGATCATCCTGATTTAGTTCGTGGTATATATATTCGACTACGGATATGGGAATTTGTTCCTGTGTTTCCTCATTTTCACCCGTATAGAGCGTAAATTCTCCATATCTTATGATATAACGCAAAAGATTTTGTTCGAATTTATCTAAAGGATAGGATATAGGTATTGACGTTGGAGTAGAAACATCATTTTCATCTTCGTGAACCGGCAAATCGGTACGAGTTTTCTCTTGCACAAGACTATTGGCCGGAATATTTTTTTTCTCCGCAATTTCTTTGCGTTTTTTGACAATGGCTCTTAATAATACGCGTTCGTCGACGTCCAATAGTTTGGAACATTCTTTTACATATATCGAACGGATAATTTCTTCCGGAATAATAGCAATGGTTTCTACTATTTCATTGATAAGCTGCGCTTTTTTTATGGGATCATTTCCTGCATCTTTAATTAAAAGATTGGTCTTGAAGCGGACAAAATCGTTTTCATTGGTGGTGATAAAATCGGTAAATGAAGTCGCATTTTGTTTCCGTGCGAAAGAATCGGGGTCTTCGCCTTCGGGCAGCAGCACGACTTTAATGTTCATGCCTTCTTCCAGTAATAAATCAATACCACGCAGGGCTGCTTTGATTCCGGCTGCATCGCCGTCATACAAGACTGTAATATTATTGGTAAACCGGTGAATCAGACGAATTTGCCCCAAGGTGAGCGCCGTTCCTGATGAGGCGACGACATTTTCTATTCCTGCCTGATGCATGGAAATGACGTCTGTGTAGCCCTCCACGAGAAAACATTTATCGTGTTTGACCATTGCTTGGCGGGCGAGATAGATTCCATACAGTTCGTTCCCTTTGTGGTAAATTTCACTTTCGGGAGAATTGACATATTTGGCTGTTTTTTCCTCTTTTTTGAGAATTCTTCCTCCGAAAGCAACGACTTTTCCTGAAAGGGAATGTACCGGAAAAATCACTCGTCCGCGGAATCTATCGGTTGTGTAGTTGTTTTCTCCCGTAATCGTTAATCCGGTTTTTTCCAAATAAGATTTTTTATATCCTGCTTTGAGCGCTTCCTGCGTAAATGCGTCTTTTTGTTCGAGCGCATAACCCAAATGAAATTTACGGATAATATCTTCACGGAAACCTCTTTCTTTGAAATAAGAAAGTCCTACGGATTTTCCTTCCAAATGATCGAACAGATTGGATTCAAAAGTTTTCTGTGCAAAGCTATTCAGGATAAACATACTTTCCCTGTCGCCTTGCGCTTGTTTTTGCTCTTCGGTCAGTTCCTTTTCCTTGACTTCGATATTGTATTTTTTTGCTAAATATTTTAAGGCGTCAGTATATGAAAACTGTTCGTGTTTCATCACGAAACTGACGGGGGTTCCTCCTGCGTCGCAGACAAAACACTTACAGATATTCTTTGCCGGAGACACATAAAAAGAAGGACTTTTGTCGTCATGAAAAGGACAAAGCCCGACGTAGTTGACGCCTCGTTTACGCAAGGTGACAAAATCCGAAACGACGTCAGTGATTTGTGCCGCCGACTGGATACGTTCTATGGTAGCTTGGTCGATCATATATTTTGTTACAAAGATATAAGAGTTTATTCAAAAATCAATTTTTATACGCTACGTTAAACGAGGTGAACTAATATTTATATATTTTTCAAAATATCAGTATGTTTTATTTCCATTTTTGAAAAAGCAAATAATTTTTTTCCCAAATCTTTGAGCGATGCCCCAATGTGGTAAACTTCATTGTCAATAAGCAAAAATCTATCCTTCAAAAAAGACGCCTTGTGTTGGCGGCAAAGCTGTGCGAACAAAAAACGAGATTTGTTTGTCGTGTGAGGTGAGTCGTTCCTCAATTCGTTCAAAACGTTGATTGATAGCATATCCTTTGAGTACATATTCTTTCAAAACTTGCGTAGCCCATCTGCGAAATAAAGTGGCATTTCGTGAATTAACCCGATAGCCAATTGACAAGATTGCATCCAAATTATAATATTTTGTTAGATATACTTGTTTGCCCTCATTACCCACGTTTTCCAAAATGGAAAACGTGCTATCTCGCTCCAATTCGCCACTGTCGTAAATATTTTTTAGGTGTTTTGAAACGGCAGGTACTTTAACTCCAAACAATAAAGCAATTTGCGCCTGTGTTAGCCAAACATTTTCGTTTTCCATCCTAACTTCTATTTCTACTGTATTATCAGGCTGATAGAGGATAATTTCGTTTTGATTATCTTTCATTGGTTTTGTGATAAATTTTATTGCACAAAGCTACAATGAAATATCCAAATTACGACGGATTGAAATTTATTTTTGCAGAAAATATGACAAATTTTATGATTATAACATCGGATGTTGAAAACTGTAGAAATAACTTTTCTATACAAAATAAATAAGTTTAATTGCCTGTTTTAACAAAATTTGTATATTTGCACATTAAAAATTAAAAGTTTGAGACGACAACTTGAAAATCAGACGACGGGAAAACCGCCATAATATATAAAACAGATTCGCAACTGTTCCTTAAAAAAGAGTGGAGTGAAACTGCAAAACACTTAAATCATACTGTGGAGAGAGCAGAAACTCTTGAAAACGGGCGAATTATTTCCTACGAAAAGCCATACGAGTAGAAGGAGTAATTTTCATAAAATTCAATAATTATGGTAGTGTTTATTATTATTATACTCATTGTTGGAGCCATTTTGTATTTTAAATTCAGCGCTGATCCGGCAGAACTGACAACACGCTCTAAAGGTAGAGACGAAAAACAAAAGAAAGCATTAAGATACTTTATTGTAAAGGATGGTTGTTTGCAAAAGACCGTTAAAGATGAGGAGTATGACGCTTTGGTTAAATCAATTCTTGATTCTTTCAATTCCAAAGAAAAAGCAATGAACAAAATCGGACTGGACGAATCTGAATTGCAAGAGATTGATCCTGTGCACTTTGAAGGTTTTGCATTTGGGAAAAAAGCCAATTATTCCAAAAAAGGTAAAGATAATAAATATCGTAGTTCCAGATATGAGATTACTTGGTTGTTTTTCAGTTCGTCGCAGGTGTATATGCATAGTTTTGCATTGAATTTGGATGAAGATGGTAAAAAAGAATCCACTGAAGAGTATTTCTACAAAGACATCACTAACTTCTCAACGGTTAGCGATACGGAAGAAACGCCTTATTGGGATGATCAACAGAAAAAAGTTATTCTTCAGAATGTAGATTCCAATCGTTTTGCTATTACTGTTCCGGGTGATAAATTCTATTGTGCTTTGGAACAAAACGAATACACCGAGCGGGCTATTCAAGCAATGAAAGCAAAACTTCGTGAAAAGAAAAATACGTAAAAATGATTTGCGAAGAGATACAAAATCAATGTGAACAGGACATTGCACGAGATTATTGTTTAAATCGTAAATTGGTTAAACCAAATACTGATATATTTACATTCATATTATGGGTGTTGATTATTGAAATAATTTCGTTGTCATTGACATATATTTTATATCGCCTGTTCCATTGGTTTGGTATCGTTTTTTCTTTCAGTATATTATATTTTGTTGTTTCAGCCATTATGTTTTTGATTTTTCTAAAAAAAATCTGCATAATACTGATAAAATTATATCAACATTATGCGCCTGATGAAATACGGAGAAGATGCATACTGATGCCTTCCTGCTCTGAATACGCATTGTTGGCATTGAAAAAGTATAATGTTTTCAAAGGATTATACAAAATACATATCCGTTTAACAACAAAATGCAAAGGCAGTTATAAAATTGATTATCCATAAAAGAAATAAAAATATGGGCATATTTAACAAAAACCGCACTGACGGCGAAACGTATGATGGTCAGGGCGAAGAAAGAAAAGGTTTTATCGACCGAATAAAATACAATGGCGAAGAAGATGAACTTGTTTGGAAATTTCCCTACGAAAATTTATCAATCGGAGCGCAGTTGATTGTTAATCAAAGTCAGGAAGCAGTTTTTGTAAAAGGCGGCGCTATTGCCGATATTTTCGGCGCTGGTACGCATACGCTATCAGCAAATAATATTCCTGTTTTGCAAAAATTGATAAACATTCCTTTTGGCGGAAGAAGTCCATTTACGGCCGAAGTGTGGTATGTAAACAAAACGATTCGCCGTAATCTGAAATTCGGCACACCGCAACCGATTGATTTATTAGACCCGCTTTATGGCGTTTCTATTCCTGTTCGCTCGTTTGGCGAATTTGGCGTTCAAATAACAGATTCTTCGGCATTTTTGCAACAAATGGTTGGCACCTTGCACCTTTTTACAACCGATGACATTATTGAACAGTTCAAATCTTTGATAATACAAAAATTGACTGCTTCAATCAGCAGATTTATTGTACAGAAAGAAGTTACAGTTGTAAAAATCAATGCCTACATCGACGAAATTGCTAATTATGTGCGTGATGCAATCAACGAAGAATTTGCTCAATACGGAGTTCGGATAGCAAGTTTCAATATTGCATCTTTGAATTTTGACAAAGAAGACCCGAATGTACAAAAGATTCTCGACTCTCAATCCGAAGCCGCAAAACGCCGCATGGAAGGTTACACTTATCAACAAGAGCGGCAACTTGATGTGATGGAAACGGCAGCCGGCAACGAGGGTGGCGCAGGACAGATAATGGGTGCAGGAATGGGACTTGGAATGGGTTTTGGCGTAGGAGGAGCATTCGGACAACAAATGGGAAATATTGCAGGCGTTATGCAACAGCAACAGCAGGCAACCCCGCCGCCACCGCCCACAGCGGCAGTTTGGTTTGTGTTAATTAACAATCAACAATATCAATACGATATTAATTCTCTCGGACAATATATTCAAAGCGGACAAATTACTCGCGACACATTGGTTTGGAAAGCAGGTATGGCGCAATGGGCAAAAGCAGGCGATTGTCCCGAATTGCAAGGATTATTTGGAGCAACTCCGCCACCGCCGCCACCTATTGTTTAACTTTAAAAATAGAATGTTATGTCAAAGAAAATCAATCTCATTGCAAATATTATACTACCGATAGTGGTAGTTGCGATAACTATTGCGTTGTTTTTTATGTTTAAACCACAAGAAACAACGGCATTGTTTTATCTCAATCTTGGATATACGATATTGCTCGAAGCCGTGTTTTTCGGGTATCTAAATTTCTTGTATGCCAAAGTAAAAGAATTTTCCACTCCACTACTTGCTGTTTTTGGGGTTTATGCTATTTATTACGTTATTATTGGCTTTGTTTGTATGTTAGCGTATTCGTTGATACTTTTACACTTTTTGCCGATAAAATTTTATATTGCTGTGTTGATGGCGCTTACATTATTGTGGATAATCCTTTCAGTATTGACAGCCCAAACAGACAGTAACTACAAAGAAACGGTTGAAAAACTAAAAGACGATACTCATACATTAAATTTTTATACACAAAAAATTAACCTGCTCGCCAATCGTTATGAAAAACTTTCTGCGGAAAAAGGATTGAAATACGAAACAGATTCCAATAATCGCACTGCACTTGACCGCTTGAAAGGAAAAATTAGTTTCCTTACGCCAAATGTTTTGAGTAGCGATACGGCCGTTTCTCAATTAACTTCTTTGTTCAATAAATGCGAGGATATTATCGAAGAAACCGAATTGGCAACAGATGATAAATTGGTAGAAATGCAAAAGAAAATGAAACGCTTTGTAGATAATGCGATTGCGGAAATAGATATGTTGAAAAATTTAACAAAAAGATAAATAATGGAAAAGGTAATTAATTTGAATTGTCCGGGTTGTGGCGCTCCTGTTTCCACCGAACATAAAACTTGCGAGTTTTGTAATCGTCCGATTGTTATCACTTCTATAACAGAGATTGTGTCAATGTCCACGCTCGAAGTGAACAAATACGCAAATGCTTATCGCAAAGAATTAACTGCAAATCCTGACAGCAAAGACTTGAATATGTCGCTTGCAATGTGTTATTTCAAACTGAAAATGTACGACAATGCAGCAGTTCCATTTGCAAAAGCGATAGAAGATAATTTTGATAATTCGGAAACATTTTTCTATGCAGCTATAAATCTATTGAAAGGTAAAAAGGCATTTGTTGCACCTCGCGCCGATATTGACAAAATTATGGAATATCTCAGCGCAGCCAATATGATTGAGACCAAAGCGATATATCACTATTTTTTAGCATATATCAAGCAAGATTATTTTGAAAGAAAATATCTAAATGTCACACCAAATTGGAAAGACGAGTTAATGACAGCGCTTGAAATGGGTTTAACCGGAGAAGAAATCAGTCAAATGTTTGAATTGATAGGAGTGGAACAACCTGCTTGTTTGAGTGTTTCATAATGTAAAGATGAATAATCATGGCAAAGATAAAAGACGAAAAGCAGTATCAAATTATACTGAAAAAAAAAGATACATCGCAATCTAAATATTGATGCTAATCTGATACTTGCTTAACAAAATATTTCCAGTATGAAACAACCCTTGGCAGAACGTATGCGCCCGCATTCCTTAGACGATTACATCGGACAGGAGCATTTGGTAGGGCAGGGTAGCGTGCTCCGGAAAATGCTGGATGCAGGTCATGTTCCTTCTTTTATTTTGTGGGGGCCTCCGGGTGTGGGCAAAACAACGCTGGCACAGATCGTTGCCAATAAATTGGAATGCCCGTTTTATACCATAAGCGCAATTAATTCAGGTGTAAAAGACGTCAGGGAGATTATTGATAAGGCAAAAAGCGGAAATTTTTTTCAATCGAAGAGACCAATTCTTTTTATAGACGAAATTCATCGTTTCAGTAAATCGCAACAAGATTCTTTGTTAGCTGCTGTGGAAACGGGAGTGATTACTTTGATCGGGGCTACGACTGAAAATCCTTCATTTGAAGTCATTCGTCCTCTTTTATCCCGCTGCCAGGTATATGTGCTGAAAAGCTTGGATGAAAATGATTTGTTGAAGCTGATGAACAAAGCTTTACATGAAGATGTTGAACTGAAAAAAAAGAAGGTCGATGTGAAAGAAACCGATGCCTTGATTCGCTTTTCGGGAGGCGATGCGCGGAAATTAATGAATATACTGGAGTTGGTTGTCGAATCGGATGAAAGACAGGAAGTTGATATAACAGATGCAATTGTAGTAGAAAAACTTCAGGAAAATCCTGCGGCTTATGATAAAGGTGGAGAAATGCACTATGATATTATTTCCGCATTTATTAAATCTATCAGAGGAAGCGATCCGGATGCTGCTGTTTATTGGTTGGCTCGTATGGTTGAAGGCGGTGAAGATCCTGAATTTATTGCCCGCCGCATATTGATTTCTGCTGCTGAAGATATTGGTTTGGCTAATCCTAATGCCTTGTTGTTGGCTAATGCCTGTTTTGAGGCATTGAAAAAAATAGGTTGGCCCGAAGGACGTATTATTCTTGCAGAAACGACAGTCTATCTGGCTTCAAGCCCTAAAAGCAATTCGGCTTATTTGGCTGTTGACGAGGCTATTGCATTGGTGCGGGAAACCGGAAATCTTCCGGTTCCTTTGCATTTGAGAAATGCGCCCACCCAATTGATGAAAGAATTGAATTATGGGAAAAATTATAAATATGCCCATGATTATGAAAATAATTTCGTCGAACAGGAATTTTTACCTAAGGAAATTTTAGATAAACGTTTTTGGAAACCCCAAAATAATCCGGCAGAGGCAAAAACGGCCGAATTTATGAGGAGGTTATGGAAGAACCGTTATTAAATAAGTTATAGCAATTTGGATTGCTTCGTTCCTCGCAATGACGCATTACCCTTGAATTATCGGCAAGCGGCGGACAACAGCGCAGCGGGACAATGATAACGAAACACGAAAAAAATGATAATGAAATCGCGATGAGAAAAACAGTAATCATTTTAAGCGCCTTTGCGTTAATCTCAGGCAGTTGTGGACGAGTAACAAACAACAAGCAGCAGCAAACCGAAACTAACGAGTTTATTGCAGATGATTTACCTGAAACAAAGGTAGAAATACCCATAACTCCCGATAACCATGGGCAATTTTTCCACATTGCAGGAAGCACGGCAAGCCTTGCATCACTCGAATACATTCCCTATAATGTAAAGGAAATTGATGATTATGGACATACTATCAAACTCAATGGCGAGCCAATTCGGTATTTAGACTTATCTTTGTTTCTCGCCCCCGACAATATAGAATCTGTTGCCGTAAACAAGAGCGACCAAATAGTATATATTACACAGAAAAAACGTTAGACGACATTCGCGGACAGCGATAGCACGGACAAAAGTAACGTAAAATAATATGACTTTTATTCAAATAAAAATTGTAACTTTGTGTTTTGAAATAAAAGAAGGAAAAAATGAGATATTACGGAAATAAAACTAAGTTATTGCCTTTCATTGAGCAAGTTGTGAAAAACACAGGTATCAATGGGACTTCTAATTTTGTTGATTTGTTTTCGGGAACTTGTTCCGTAGGGAGACATTTTAAAAAATTAGGATACACTGTTATTGCTAACGATAATCTTGAATTTTCGTACGCTCTTTCAAAAACTTTTATTGAATTAAACGAACAACCCAAATTCAAAACATTAAAAAAAGAGTTACGCACAAGCGACAATCAAGGCATTTTCGACTATCTTAATGGTAATCAAAAATATAGAGAAGGTTTTATTTATAAAAACTATTGCCCCAATGGTGAAAGAATGTATTTTACAGACGAAAACGCTTTAAAAATAGATACAAACAGAACACTCTTTACCGAATGGAGAGATGCAAAAATAATATCAGAATTAGAATATTACTATTTAATCACGTCATTATTAAGAGGAATTAATTTAATAAGCAATGTATCGGGGACTTATGGCGCATACTTGAAGCATTGGGATAAAAGAGCCTTAAATCCCTTGACTTTACAACAAGTAGAAATCATTGAAAGTAAGAACAAAAATAAAGCGTACAAACAAGACGCAAATGAATTAGTTAAAAACATAACTCCTGATATTTTATATTTAGACCCGCCATATAATTCGAGACAATATGCCTCAAATTACTTTTTATTGGAGTTGATTGCTGAGGGTTGGTTTGATAAGGAACCTGAAATATACGGCGATACAGGGATGAGAAAGTATGACCACCAAAAATCCGACTATGCTTCAAAAAACAAGGCACTCAACGCCTTAGAAGATTTGATTTTAAACTCAACGAAATCACAATGTATTTTGTTGAGTTACAACAATGAAGGTATTATTCCAACTTATGCAATAGAACAAACTCTTAGCAGAATAGGAACTGTACAAACTCATTGCGAAGACCACAAAAGATACAAGAGTGTAAATCAAACAATTGAAGACCCGCAACTGACATTAGAATTCCTTTTTGAAGTAAGACCAAAGAAAAATATCAATAAGACAAATAATCTCACAGGCAAAGAATGGTTGCAAAACTCTTTCAGCATTTGGAAAGATTTAGGAAAAACAGAAGAAGAAAAGAAATTGAAACACCCTGCAATTTTCACAATAAAATTAATTGATAAATTGATTGATACCTTTTGCCGTCCTCAAAAATCGTTAATACTTGATTGTTTTGCAGGTTCAGGAACAACATTGTTGTCTGGTTTGAGAAAAGAAAAAGATGTTATCGGATTCGATTTGAATAAAGATTATAAGAAATTGTTTATTAAAAGAGCGGTAAATTCTTATAACTTTAATATTTATGGATTAGAAGATAAATATTTAATTCACGACAGTAGGTTTTTATCTCAAAAATTAGAAACAGAAAGCGTTGATTTGTGTATTACCTCGCCGCCATATTGGGACATATTAAATCAAAAGCGGTCTGCCGACTACAAAACCAATGTCAATTATTCAAATTCAAACGATGATTTGGGAAATATTGATGATTATAATGCCTTTTTAGAAAACTTAAAACTTGTATTTGCGGAAGTTTATAAAGTGCTGAAATACAAGTCTTATTTTATTGTCAATGTAATGGATTTGAGGAAAAAAGATAAATTTTTCTCTTTACATTCAGATGCTTCAACCATTGCAAGACAAGTTGGTTTTAGTTTGGAAGACATAATAATTTGGGACAGACAACAGGAATATAACAATATGAGACCTTTAGGCTATCCTTTTAAATTTATAGTAAACAAAGTACACGAATATTTATTGATTTTCAGAAAATTACCAAATGAGCAAAAATAAAATATCTGATTTTTTAACGCCAGATATTTCCTATTTGTTAGGATTGATTACAGGCAGAGGCGAAATCCAAAGCACAAACGACGTAAAGAAAATTGTTGTTGATTTTCAATACAAAGCGTTGGTATCAAAAGCAATTACAAAAGTCTTTGACCAAAAACTGCATATACAGACAAGTTTAGACCCAATAATATATCGTTTGCATAATTTGGGGATAAACACAGTAAAAAATGTAACCGAAAATAGTATTTCCGTTACGCTTACTTGGAACACAGACGATATTTCGTGGATGTTTATTAAGTTTTTAATTAATGGAACGCGGTTTAACTATCACGATTTCGCTGTGCCAGAGTCGATTTTTGAAACAACGGACGATAACAAAAGAGAATTTTTACGTGGACTTTGCGATGTAACCGCTTATGTACGAAAGTCAAACAACGACCAAACAGAGAAAAACCGTGTTTACATTGAAATATCAAATCGAAATTGGCACTTGCCAACACAACTTTGCCAACTCCTTCAATCATTAAATGTTCCTATGCAATACATTGGCTGGGGACACCCAAATATCAGAGGTGGAAACGGTACAAGTTGGGCAAAAGAACACCAACTAAAAATTTATGCAGAAGATTTTCAAAGCATTGGATTTTACATTACACACAAAAACGAAGCATTGGAAGAATTAGCAGAGTACAATAGGGGAAATTTTTCAAATTCACAGAATTTGTGTGACGGAACAATTTCGAGATTAAAGACAAAACCTTCGCACGAATATGAAACACACGAAAAATTACCTGCCGAAATTAACGGACAACATTTTGACAGTTTTAAGCAAATTTGCAAATGTTTAGATTGTTACTTGCAAAACTCATAAAACTATGTATAGCAACGAAATAGAAATGTATCCCGATGTCATTGAATGGCTGAAAAAGAATTTAGAACAGAAATTCGGTAAAAAAGCAAAGAAAATCACTGTTTTAGATACTCACGACAGTGATTTGCTTAATTTCATTATGCAGTTGAATTATCAAAAATTCTTTCCTGAATTTTCAACCTATAAAATCAGGCAAGATATAACAGGTTTTATTGAGTACGAGGACAAAGTTGAGTTGATTTTTGTTGAATGCAAAAATACAAGTTTGTCGCTTATTCATTTATCACAACTGATTGGCTATTCGTGTATTGCCTTGCCTATTTATTCCATTTTGTTAAGCCCACAAGGAATGGGACAAACACTGAACAAACTTTTGAAAAGTTATAACCGTTTGGATATTTTGGAGTTCCGCCCAAAGAGAATGATACAAATAATTAAATGGGACAAGTCAAAGCAAGATGTTGATTATATGAATAGTTTAATAAAGTAAATAGATAAAGTAGCGTGAGATGAACGTCGCCTAACGAGCAGTTTAGGCGTCAGGCGGGGTGTATACTCGCTTACACCTTTACTGGATTTGCAAATTTTGCTCCCGTCCGCGTCTTTGTGAACCCCCGCCCGAATGCCAAGCTGCCACCATGAATCCCGATATGTTAAAAATTTAGACAAAGAGCAATTTAATGGAGTAGTAGTGATTATTAAGTAACATTATGGATACTAAAAATGAAGAAATGAAAAAAACAGTAATCATTTTATGTGCCCTTTGCTTCTTAATTTCTCTCTTGTCATACGGACAAGAAGATGAAAGCGCCATGTACCACAGTTTTGAAGATTATCCGCCCATTCGCCAAATGAAATGCGGACTGTGGATAAACAATATTGGAGATATTGCTTTTAAGGACTACACAGGTTGCGAAGAAGAAGATTATGCTGAAAATGATACAATCAAGACAGATTTTCTGCCAAAATTGATACCTGTTGACCGTTATCTTACTTGGACTTACAACATTCACGATACCATTCCCGATAATATATCGGAAGACGATTTTGAGTTAAAATTTATGCCAAGTTTAAAAAATGTAGTAGATACCACATCATTCAAAATTTTAAGTCCATATTACTTTATGGATAAAAATTTCATATACTCCTTTACTCCAATGGCTTGCGGCGGACATATATTCGTTCAGCATGGTAAAGACAGAGAGTCATTCAGAGTATTTGAAGTAAACCCCAATTTTGCCTGCAATAAAAACAGTTGCGATGTTGAGGGAAGAGAAATTAAAAATGCCGACCCTAAAACATTTCAGCCAATACTGATACACGGAGAACCAACATGGTATTCGAGAGACAGAAAATACTTTTACGATTTTACAGAGCCAATGAGCGATAAAGAGGTACGTGAACTTGAAGATGAATTTGGTATTGAACTTTTCACGCAAGCCGACTACATGAATTTTACATCGGAAAAATTCGATAGTATTATCATTGCATACGGCATTGTTTACAACGAAGAAGTCTCGTCGCCATTTGACACAATTGAACGCGACACATTCATTCTTAAAGGAATGGCTCAATTATCAAAATCAGAAATAAAAAAACTGCACCAATGGTTTCTTTCCGGAAAATCATTTACTAATGCAATTCCGCTACTCACGCATGGCGATATTGTACTTTCATATTATAAAAACGATACGATAACTGTTTCTTGTCGCATTTCAAGCCTGACAAGAAAATTTACATTGGTCAATGGCAAGCG
>Ga0123357_10001940_pt1 | contig 22556 bp, 12 predicted proteins | sample TergutEmb28metaG_FD_89873 | JGI IMG/M metagenome (GOLD analysis project Ga0123357, IMG submission 89873) | Embiratermes neotenicus P4 segment gut microbial communities from Petit-Saut dam, French Guiana - Emb289 P4 | ecosystem: Host-associated > Arthropoda: Insects > Digestive system > Gut ... | reverse complement strand
GTGGGTATATGGACTGGATTGGGCTGGCCCAGGATAGAGACAGGTGGCGGACGCTTGTGAGTGCGGTAATGAACCTTCGGGTTCCGTGAAATGCGGGGAATTTCTTGACTAGCAGCAAACCAGCTAGCTTCTCAATAATGACTCTGCACTATGGAGTAAGTAAGTATAGTGTCGTAAAGATAGAAGCACTGAGAAGTTCCGAAACATCGATAACTACGAGTCGGGGTATCATGCCAGAAGACAAGAATAGTGAATTGTGAACTTGTGTTCTGTAATGTGTATGCACATGCACATACGCCTGTGGAGAACGGGAGAGCAACATACGTTCTTTCATTTCACCTGTCACACAGAAATTCTGTTGCCAGACATTTCTCCAAAAGACATACAGTGCATAAACATTTCCACGCACACTACTGCTTGCAATTATTGTGCCTTATGCTGTATAATGTGTGTGACAATTTTTTTTCGTTATGTTTATCGGTATGCTTCTTTGTTGTGTATTATTTTGCTTATTAATTTAGGCGTATTTTATTTTATTTTTGAACATTTCTTTTGCAGATATTGTTTATAGGAGGCCTAACGTGAGTAACATGTCTCCAGTTAAGAAAATGTTTAGATGCTATGGATGTTGTCATCGCATTCGGAACAGCATTAGTAATCAGTTTACTCCTCGACGTAAAATTGTAATGTGCCAAATCAGTGTTAAGGAATTAATTAAAATACTTTTCCATTCTTCGGCTTTTATTCTTCACTAGTGACACAACCAGACGCGTGGATTTAAGTTCTGTGATTCTGTATGTAAAGCCTGCTACTTGTTTGTAAATCACTTGCAGAATTTCATGAACATGTAAGATATTGCGAACACATAGATATTGATAATACTTACTTACTTACTTTACTTTCTGTGGCGCTGCGGCCCAACGCGGGCCAAGGCCTCATCATTCTTGAGGTTTCTAGATCACACACAATGACGCATCACAGTCGGTAGGACTCCTGTGGACGAGTGATCAGCTCGTCGCAGAGTCCTCTACCTAACAACATATAACACTCACAACAGACAAACATCCATGCCCTCGGGATTCGAACCCACGATCTCAGCAGGCGAGCGGCCGCAGATCTACGCCTTAGACCGCGCGGCTAGATATTGATAATGCGGCACAAAATGCCAAGTTTGATTTATCGACGTCAGAAAATCTAGGCCCAAGAGTCTGTTGGATCGATGTGTTCTCTTGTTTTGCTGTGCGCAACGCTCTCCGGTTGAAGAAGCCGAAAACTAGCAGAGTGTAGGCTACGTTGTGTTCCCTGACGGTTACAGTCGGCTGTCAGCGACTGTTTGTTCGGTGTACTCGCATTCTCAGCTGCCCACCATATCTGGAGGCCGTCTCCACCATGTGTAGCCTTGGGACGTCCACTTTTGATCGGTCTTGCTTACAGTATTTATTAGAAACTGGGTTTGGAAGTGCTTTGTTAAGATAACCATATTGTTTGATTGTTTTATCCTGTAGATAAAGATATAAGAAGACACTCTTCACACTTACCGGCTGAGAACGTCAAATCTCGCTCGTTCGAAGATGCAGGACAAAAAGGATATGAATGATGGTAATACAGTATTCGCTGTCAGCCGCACTGTTGTGCTTCCCGCCGCGGTACTTGCCACTCTTCACGAGCGAGAATATAACATGAGAAATTGTAATAATGTGCTTTTTTGTGTTGTGGCGGATTTTAATTGCATTTTAATAATGCAAACACGGCATGTTTATGTGATGGAGGTCACGAACAGGAACGACCGTGACTCTGTCGCGACAAAGCTTCATGCAGTCTTACCACATATTGCGGACCGGGCCGGCAGTGTGGGGGTTAATGAGTGTGGGATTCTATGAACTTCAGCTTATGTTTAATATTTGATAATATTTATGTCGGAACAATTGTAACAAAGTACATGGAAGGCGATCCGCAATGGTTTTTACGGGCTACCCTCCTTACAAAGTAGCCCAGATGTAGGCCTACCGTGCTGTTTAAATGCACCAAGAAATCTGTATTTATATTGGTCCCTTGAATTGAAAGAATTTCCTTGCAGAAATCAGAATCTTGCCTGTTTCACATGCTATTAGTAGTGGGGGTTGCGGTGTCGGCAGGTAATTTCTGGAGCGGCTGCTCAAATATCAGCTTTTCGCAGAACCGAGTTTTGGGAGAGAACAAGAACTGGGCTGTACGTAGGATCGATAGGCGATAAACAGCTTGAATGAGACAAGGATCTTTCAAAACATACGTAAGCAACAGTCTAGATAAATCGTAGTCGTTAGCAGTATAGTGGTTGTGCACTGGCAAAACTCCCATGTTGTGTGCCGCATCCAAACAAGTGTATCTGAAACTCAACTAAACAACTATTCAGCCTTTTAAAAAAAAGAGCTTCTCAAAAGGGGGCTGCTTCACGGAGGTGGGTTTATAATAGGAAGGAAGAATATCTCAAAACACTGAATGTACTGTTTTATTTGTCTAGAGCGTATTAGAATGTGTATATGGTAGGAAAACAAAGTTTTGATTTAAGAATTTGATTTCATTTTTAATTACAATTCGAGATTTAAAAATAACGAAATAAAAATAAATTGTCACAAAATAATTGTATAGATCAGGCAAAACTAATAACTGTGCGTGTTGCAGATTTTTGGAAGGTCAAATATAAGGTGAAGTGAATGTAAATAAGAAACGGTTCAGGAGGATTCCGGTATGGATTTCTACCAAGATGACCCCCATTTGGCATCTATGAGTTGCTAAAAGGCATAGGTACTGTACCAGAAAGGCGCTGTCCCGGTCATAAAACATTTCCAGATGCATACGTGAAAGAAGGTGTGAACGCCTAAACAGACTTGTAAGCGTTCTGTGCATTGAAAGTTAGAGCGACGGTGTCAGCATCCCAGACCATAACGTGATGTCACGTAGAAACACACACCGCAAAATAAACTATTATTATTATTATTATTATTATTTTTACGCACGCCTTAAACAATATTTCATGCACTGCTTTAAAAACACAACCTCTTCTGAGTAGTTTATTGTACATTTTGCGCAGTGGATGCTCGTAATTACTATTTGCTATGATGTTGGCAACCCTGATCACGGTATTTCTTAAACTTTAACAGTCAAGGACTCGGAATTATGCCGAGGCATCGTTCTTTGAATTTTCAGTCCATCAAGAAATTGCATCCCACTGAATACTTCATGCTTCAGATTTTCAAATGGCTACTGTGACTTTGCAGAAAAACATTAAATGCGCCTGTATCCATTGTAGGTGAATAATTGTAGAGTGTCGTAGTTATTTCTGCAGAAAGCAGTTTATGTCGATGTTAGGTTAGGTAACATCAGCATATAAATATAATGCACTTCCCGTCGGCACAGCTGGATCTTTAGTACAATTATTCTGGCTTACTGCGTGTTTCGAATGTCACTTTAATTGTGAGGTAGGCCTCATCAGACATGTGGACTGAACATACAGTGTCGAATGCTATTACTTTGGGAGCCCTCGTTTACATAAAATATATAAAAATAAAAATAACATTGAAAATATCAAACGTTAAAAAAAAAGATAAACTTCTAGAATTATAAGAGGATTCTCGTGTCTTGCCATACATAACCCTTGCAACAATTAATAGTAATGAAGGTAGCTGTCTTAAATGAATAGAAGGCTTCGGCCTGTTCTGAAAGCGCTTAATCAAACTGGGTATGTTGTTCTGCGCTCCCATACCATTTCCGTATTAGACTCGAAAATTGCCTTTGTGCTTAAATAAGCACCACCCCATGAAGACATATCGGGGAGTGGAGATATTGTTCCACTACTTATTAAGTTGGGCGCTGTGTAGAGGTGAGTGGTTAGCTTTACTCCCTGACCGCTTTATCCCCCCAGATAAAAAGGATCTCTGCAACCATTGAATAGGACGCTGGTTGGTTGCGCTACCACTCTGGACGCTTTAGAGAACAGAAACATCTCCTGCTTTTGCCGATGATTTAAGCGCGATTTGTTGGCCGTCGAGGCCTTTCCCAGTCATTACACCAACCGACCTCTCCAAGTTCCCCTGTGGAAATATAAAGGGTTAACGGAGACAACAATATCGTTTTGTCACAATATGTGGATGGTGTTTGAGGATGAGGGTGCTGAGCAGAATATTTGGACCTGAAAGAGAAGCAGTATTAGGGGAATTCAGAATTTTGAATAATGAGGAACTTCATAAGTTGCGGACACCCAGCCTTATCTCTTGTTAGATGACCAAGTAATGGAGGCTGAGATACGGGGTTGTATGTGGTGCGCATGGGACGATGAGAAGTGCATGCTGTTTAGTCGAGATAACAGAGAGGCGGAGCCCACTTGGGACACGTAAGCGTACCTGCGCGGATAATATTAAATTGAGTATTAAATACACATGATATGAGCATGTAATCCGGAATCAGCTGTCTCAGTGTAGGTTTGAAGGGAGACTTACTGCGAACACAGTTTTGGACATCCGATTTTCTTAACTGTCTTTCTTGGTTGGCTGAACGAGGATTCTACTCGCTAAAGTCATTTAGGTGCCTTATATTACGTGTGTTAGGCTTTACGTACGTGTATTTCATTGTATTATGTGGTATTGTAGTGCAGTGTTGTTTAGTATGTTTACTTATTTATTATCAATAATGCACATTCCAGTACCTTCAATATAATACCACATATCATATTTGTGCCTTTATAACAGTTCGTCCAAATTAATATGTCGTTTGCACCTAGGATTTTGACCTCGGGCGGTGTCATTGACAGTACAATCTTAAGAATGCCTACTGTCTAAGTGGTGCCATAAGACGGCTTTAAAAATCTTTTGGTTTCAGTTTGGGACAAGTAATTGTACTACGACTTTCGTTTTGATTTATGTTGAACCATTTTATCGCAGACACTAAAAATCTAAGACTCATTGTTATTAAATTCTACTAGTTTGTACCGGGGAAGGTGTGTTCTGGTCTATAATCGTAGCCTATAACGTAATTTAACCCTGAGATAAATGTTATTAGAAATTGCTGTGTTGTGTTTTCTTGCTTCTATTCATGAATGAATTATTTTTTGTTGGGGGGGGGGGGGGGTTAGTGCCTGTTTGTTTAATCTATGAAACAATTATGTGGTGTTTGATTAAATTTGGTATTTGGAATTACACTCATTTTCGCGAATTTGCATTTGATTTTTAATGGTTGCGTATGCATACTCAATAAATTTCAGTAACAGTGAGATGCACAAAACTGCAAGGGAATTCTTTCAAAGATGAGCGTATTTCATGAAAGTGTTCCGATCCCGGTGTCCACGTAGTCTAATGCATGCGTCTGAAGCCGCTCGATAGCTGGGATTGTGAGTTGGAAACCTGCTGAGAGCATGGATATTCGTCTGTTGTGTATGTTGTGTGTTGTGTAGGGCGCAGCCTTTGCGACGAGCTGATCATTCGTGCAGAGGAGTCATACTAGGTGTGCATGTGTGTCTAATTGTGTGTGATCTGGAGACCTCAACAATAAGGCGTCGAGCTGCTCCGCCGCGGGAAAAAGAAAGTTATATCTGTCCACCATTTATTGGTATTTTTGTGTCAGATGCCAACTGAACATTGTGTTTTTCAGTGTAGAATTGGCGAATTGTGGAATTTTTAAGAAGGATTTTTCTGGCAAACCGTAACACCAAACGAATACCTTAAAAGGCAAGGGTATCTGCAGGGAACTACTATTATTATTGCCTAGATCTCCAATAGCTTTTCCTATCCCAGAGTTTAGCAACTGAAGAGACACTGAATCAGGCCCTGTTTTCGCCTTATTTCTTGCATAACCTCGTCCCAAACATGAAACAGCTAGAGGTCGCTGCTCCGGTCTTGTAGTTCGCTAATAAAAGAAATACACATGGCACATGGCTACTGACTTTCTGCTCAACTGAATTGCCATTGGCCCTTTATTGTAGTAAGTGACTTTCCGTGACCATTACTATTTCAGACCAGCGAAATCTTTGTTCGCTGATCGTATTTCCGAGAAATTTCTTTCTTCAGAAAATGGCTGTTTGGCGTTACGTACGAGGGGCGCGAAATGTGTGACGTATGGAAAGCTAATTGCTTAATTACGCTTTGCACAGCAGCAAAGCGTTTGCATTACATGTGAACAGGCTTCTCGCTTAACCGAGTGGCAGGATCGCAGAAGTAAAATAACACATTTCTAAAAGTGAACCGTTTCAGAACACAAGTGTCTATCCGTGGGGTGTCAGAATAGAGTAGAGTGTAAAGTTACTCTGATATATAGAGACTGTTTTACGTCGTAGAGGACAAGAATTCGACAGAAAGTAGCTTTTTTGTATAGTTTTTGTTTTCGTTTTCATGTTTATACAGTTCTCTTGCTTCCTAGGATTTGCGGACACATGTCCCTGTCGTCAGAATGAGTTGAATACGACCCTTAATGAGATATGCGCAGAATGACTGGATGAGCTGCAACATATAAAGCAGAAGAGAAGTAATAGAAAATTAAAACTGAAGGCGTCTGTCCTTCGGTGAAGAGCTACTTGGCTTTTGGGCTTTGCCCATCATCGAGTGTACCAAAAGTATAGCGCGTTTAGAACCTGATGGCACACGGTGACGCACGGGAGGGGAAGTGAAGGGGAAAGATGCGAATGGAGTGGGTAGCCAGTAATCTTGCACTGTACGTCGGAACACGGTCTATACAATTGCTGTCCGCTGATCCGCGCTCCTCGGCTGCCAGCAGTTGACTGAACTGACACCCCCGCCGATTTAAATGGACTCGTCCGTTCGCTGAAAGACCAAATCTGGTTTCTGCGCGTGTGCCATCACGTTTCGAACGTGCTATACAAAGGTACGAAAATAATCAGAGCTATATCTTTTTCCGTCCACTGGTAAGAATATTTAAAGGCACCTACTTGGTTCTGTCCATCTGAACAATGTGTGTCACGTGAGGGTGCTTCCCCACGTCCTTACCTGAAGACAGGAACAGTTTCCGAAGCGTTATTTGTGCTTTTGTATTGGCGTGCTTTTGTAACAATAATCGCGAATATTTATGTATATAACAGGTCTTTCTCGTGTCCGAAGCGTCCAGACCGGCTTCGGAGCCCACTCAGCCACCTATTCATTGGATACCGCAGGTTGTTTTCCCGGAGTAAGACAACTGGGGCTTAAAGCTGACCACTTACCGTAGCGCCGAGGTTAAGAATGCTTGGAGTTCTAGGCCTGCCTGCCGTATTCTGTTACCATCGTTATATCATATATATTTATGTATTTTGTTAACTTTATTCAATGTTTCCTTCCTGGAATAATTTCCAGTCAGCTGAACAGGGACACACAATGTTCTTGACATTGTATGCACACCCATCAATGAGGACTGAACATGGCAAGAAACCTGATTGCAGAGTGGCAGGGTAGCACCCTAAATAACTGGAGGGTCTTTGGCCTGTCCTAAAACCACCCTCTTTTAACTGAGACTACTCCTGTTTCTTGAGGTTTACACTAGGGTGTCATGTTGCCACGAGTTCCATAGGTGGTTAGCACTTCTCGCACCCTGTGTGTGGATGGAACATGGTCCATCGAAACATTGGTAGGCACCTACCATGTTACTTGGTGTTGCATCTGAGCAGCCCGTAGTCTGAATACGTTTGTTTGCGTGCCTTGCCAAAAGTAGTTGCGTAATATCAGAGCATAATAAGTCCCCTGTGTTGCATTTCTGGAAGTAATGGATTTAAATTGAAATTGGTTCGTACACCCCAGACTACAATTTCTCTGGTAATTTTAATTGTTCTTCGTATCGTCCCGTTTTGCTTTAAGTTCGGATCAAACTTTATCGATTTTCTAAGTGACATCTCTTCGTTCAAAAATTTTTACATGAAATGCAATCCACACTTTTTAGGCCTACGGTCTAGAACTTTTATTTGAAACACTTTACGGTATAATGTGTATCTTACGTGACAGGCTACAAAGCGATGTTACCTGTTCATTTTTCACTGATCATTCTATTATTCTGTGCTATATAATCTGGGCTATTACAACCATTGTTAAATAAACCAGACATAATTAAAAATTTATCAGTCAACTTCTCGCTCTGCCCATTTTGTCCTAGCGAAAGAGATTGCGGTTCCACTTAGACAAGAGGCTGGATCTCGACTTGGAATCGAATCTCAACCTTACAGCAAGTATCCGGTCACTTTACTGGCTGATCTATCCCGAATGTATGAATAAGAGGAGCGATATGTGATGTAAATTTGAAAATACTGCATTTTTTACTTATGTTAGTGGTATGGTCCAATGTTCGGTCGATTGTTTATGTCCTTATAGTGTTTTCTTTATTATTATTATTATTATTATTATTATTATTATTATTGCGTTTTATGGCTCTTCTTGTGCATTATAAAAGCACAGTACGCACATATATTCATACTGATCAGCTTTGAACAATTTGATGTAGAGAGAGAGACAACAATATTGTTGTGTTGACTGGAACCAAAATACTGTTTTGTTGTCTCTTAGTTTAATAACACAACGGGATGTCCTGTACAAAAATTTGATGTAGGGTAGCTTCCTGAGTAAAAAAGCTTTGCTTGGGGACTCCGAGGGCTCTGCTTGGGTTAGAAACGAAACAAACAGAAATAATTATTGGCCTCTTGTGTTATGTTACAAACCAAATAGTAACGAGACAATGATAAGACTATTTAGTGTTAATTACTTAAAGATATGGAACAACATTACATAGTAATTTCTAGGTTTAACGAATTTACAAAGTACGGTAGTTCTTTTTTCGGTTTTTAATTGCGCCGAGAAATGTGCTTTGTTACTGTTAAATGCATTAGATATATTATTAGAGTAAGCGGTTTCCTCTTGAAACTGCCGGGCACGTATCTACAAAAGTAGTGAGTTTTAAATGTCTGAAATTTGTGAAATGTATGAATTTTAAGAACACGCCTTCCCAGTTTTACTTCTGTAAATGTTTTGCTGCTAATCAGGAAGGTCAAAAGAGGACGCCATCTGTTTTCATTGAGCTTAATTGCTCAATGAAATGTCCGCGAAATTCCTTCACGTTGATTTCTCTTCGTGAATGTCTATTAGCTTCGCACGAAAGAAAGTGAGATTGAGAACTGATCTTGGATTTCAAACTGTTTGTTGACGAACTGATATCATTATAACTGTTCAAATGAAACATTTAAGTAATTAAATCAATCCTTTGGCTGTTCGATTGTTCATCACATTTGCCTCAAACGCGGCCCAACTGGAATGCTAGATCGAAACGCCAGGTCACAAAATATTCCTTTCGGATTATGAAGCAAAGTGGCTGGAGAGGGGTTGGCTAAACGGATATGGCAGTAACTCCGCACTCCATTTAAACAAAAATCCTCGGTGACATTGCCATTATATCCAGAATATCCTTTCAAACTGTCGGTCCTGTGTTCCACATGTCATAGTAGTAAGTTTTAGCTCTTTCCGGATTACTGGACGGACATTGTTACAGGGGAATCATTAAACCACCTCCGTAGTATGGGCTTGCGTTTTAGATTTCCGTTATGATCTTGTACTATTACTGTTAGCTGATACATTTAGTACTCGCACAAAATAGATACAGATTGTTCCATAGAGAAGTGTATGTCTTGAGAAGCTATTGTCTGTCAGCTGGCCAAGAAGTTTTCCAGAAGATTTTAATTTCCTTGCTCACTGGGGCCTGTTACTTCAACCATTGGAATGAGTTTCACATTTTCACCCGCTCCTATTTAATGCGCATTTTAACAGTATTCTCCCCTTTACTTCCAAAGTCCCCAAATACTCAGTGTCCTTCATGTTATCTTACCAAAATGTCGTATAGGCTTCTGATTTTTTTCTCATCCATCTTCTTGATTTGATCATTCAGACTACATTTTCCGAAGAGGGAATGTCATCATTGTTTAAATAACAGATTTTTCATCCTCGTATTACTGCATCTCTCTCAGGTCCTAATGTCGTCCTCAGCTCTTTAGCCTGTCCAACAAATCAGCATGTGTTGTTCTCGTAGAGAGGGAGGCCAATTTCGGTACCCGTAGGGAATAGTATGTAAAACCTTAACCTTATTACCGTATATTTACTGTTATTCATAGTTTTGTAGGTGGGAGAGGGAAAGAGAAAGCATTCTTAACAAAATTGTTTAGAAATTTGTTATTTAGTTTTATTTGTATGGGGTTTAAGACGCCCGCCCTACGACTGCCCCTTGGCTGCGTGGCTAACATATTCAAAGCTGTCTTCCACAGCTGGGGACAATACCGCCAGCTTAGGCCTAGGGGGTTTCCTTCTGAAATGAGGCACTCAGAGCATACGGCATTTGAGGTTCTTACAGCGGCGTTTCAAAGAATGTAAGTTCTCTGGGATTTGTTTTAGTTTATTTTAAGGCAATTCAACCCCTTTGCGTTCTCATTATGATCAACCAAAGGTCAATCTAACCGGAACTGTTTATGCACTTCACAAAACGGCAACATGTTTGGGCTATAGAGCATAACCATCATCAGGCTGTCTACCACAGTAGAGTGGAAATATTCACATGTGAGTGGTTTGAGATCTCAAAACCTTACAGTTGTTGTGAGATAAAAATACAGAGCATGCATAGTGTAGGTAAATACCTTCGGGAATAAAATTTCTTTAGCAAGTTTGTAAAATTTTGTTTTAAAAAACCTGTAACCGTGGTAACTTTAAAAAACACTTACGCGTGACTTGCTCCAGTCAGAGGTAAGATTTTTAATACTTTTTATATTTATTTTTTATTTCGCCTTAACATTCTTTATCAATATATCAACATACCGAAATGTCAATATAATTTAAAGTTCTAATATACAAAGAGAACAACCAATTAAAATACCAACCTAGTCAAGAAAATTCTACACAGGCCGTCTTCACTACAAGTGCCTATCCCCTCTCCCTGCGTTTAATATTTAAAACATTATTGGTATATTATCACTGTTTCAGTCTTTTTAAAACATACTTTTACAAACTTCCTTACAATTTTTTATCCCGAAGGCTACTTACCTTCATTGTATATGTATGTGTTGTTTTTATAACATCTGTAAGATTCTTAGATCTCAGATCACGCTACTGTGAATATTTCCATTTTATTATTTCAGACAGCATGATGATGTCGACGCTGTATACCCGAAACACGTGGGTTTTTTGTGCAGTATATAAACATTTGTGTTTACACTGAAAGTACTATACCTTTGATTGATTATCTGGTATGTGCTTTGGCTTGTATTCTCTGCCCGTTTAAGTTCAAGGCACCACGTTCCTTCTAAACGTTGGTAACTACTGACCAAGCGAAACAGCATTACGTCACCCAGAAATCTTTAGTCCTGTACGCAGAGCATGTGTTTCCATGACACCCGTGAAAATTGTTCTGGAGAATGGGTATCAGTAACGAGTGAAGTGTCGTGGCAACTCAGGTTATGCGTTTGGCTTCATAACGTTTGATTCTGTCCTCGAATAGGTCATTACGAGAGACCTCTAACTACTGTGTGTAGAAAAAACTTTGATTTCGCCCAGAAGTCCCAATCTAATTATGTCAAGTTGTTTTGGAAGTGTGATACTAGTGATAATGCCTTCCTTCTTTTCGAGCATCAGTCTCAGAGTTTTGAATAATAATTCTACCATAATGCAGTGTCTATCTTTTCAGCACAATGGACAATAAGTCTTACCTTTCCGAAAATTAATTGAATGCCGATTGGGTGACAGAAAGTTCTGTAATCATCTGACGAGGCCTCCATGCCTTTGGTATGTTTCAGTTCGTATCGTGTTGCTGGAAAAAAACGAGGCTATAGGCGTTATTAACCCATCTTTCTTTGCCCAAACTTCATTCCTTAAAAAAATTATTGTACAGAGAGTGCATAGATTGGGTACAAGGATAAATTACAGAATTGTTCCTGTAAGTAATTTGAATAAATATTTCACTATGTTACAAGTGGGACTGAATAATATGTATATAGATATAGATGCAAATAACGGCAGTGAAAAATTATGAACAAAAAAAAAAACACTGCGACTTCTGGTAAGCTAATTAAAGCAGTATATGTGGCATGTTTCATCGCTCTATGTTTACTCCATTCCTCCTATCCATCCACTACACTACCTCGTTGCCTCTTCTATTTAAAGCCTGATTTTCCTTGGGATTCCTCTCTTTTCTTTACTGCAGGTACCCACTGCTCTGATGTTTTTAGCGGTTTGTCGCTCACTATGCCAGTCTGTGCCAGCACAGCCCTTTCGATTTTATAATTTCTGGCTTTTCTTCACAGTGTCACTCGTAACTTCGTCCATCCTAGATACGTCAGCCAATATACGAGTAACTCGGAATGCATTTCAGTATTCATTAGCTGATTTGTCTGTTTAGCTGGCACACACCATACCATTGTTTTGCATGTTAAAGTACCCTTCATAAGGATTCTCGTATATGTTTATTTTTCGGTTTCTTGTGTTTCTTTTATTCCGCCACATTGACTGTAAGGGTCTGTTGCTTTCTGTGTTTGTGTAATTGTGTAATTTATTTCGGGATTTGCTTTACCTTCCTTTGCATTTTTGTTTATTATTGTATACATATATATATATATATATAATGAATTGTCTTTGTTCTTTGTCGGAGGCCCGGGTTCGAAACTAGAATAATCCTTGTGAGCTTTGTGGTGGGCAAAGTGATACGACGACTTTCTCATGTTTTTCTCCTAGTATTCGGGTTTTTTCTTTCTTTATCCTTCTTCCGCTGTACTGTACGTCCTCCTCTACTCTGGGGCTCTTGTGAGGACAAATGGGCGAAATCTGGGAATCTTCAAACGAAGCGATGCTCTTTCGGATGTTTGGGGGAGGAACGGGCACAAAGGTACCTGCACTTTGTCTGCCTAGCTTTTGTGAAAGCAATTTGTCAAAGAGAAAATTTGATTGAAAACTCAGGTTCTCTACTGTGTGGGACGCGGAAATAGGCGACCAATCACTCATACAAGTCTCCGCTAAAGAGCTCAGCAATCAGCGCGAAGGGATGGCTTCAGAAGTATTAATATTATACATCTAGATGTCCATGTGTGAACATATTTAATAGTATCAAGAACCCGACTAAGTCATATTCTTAAGGTATTGCCTTACAGTATTGTACAGCCGTTATGCAGTTTGTGTATACAGTACCTGGGCACATTGCAAGAGTAAGTTCATATAAAAATAAAGAAAAAAGTACGTATAAATATGTTTCCGGCAATGAGTGGATTCTAGGCGCTTTCGCAAAATTGCGAAAAGCGACTATTAGCTTCGTCGTGTCTGTCTGTCCGTCCGTCCGTATGGAACAACTCGTCTCCCACTGGAAGGATATTCGTGAAATTTGATATTTGAGTATTTTTCGAAAATTGTCGAGAAAACTCAAGTTTCATTAAAATCTAAAAAGAATAACAGGTAACTTATTAGAAGACCAATATACGTTCTTGTTCAAATCTCTCTCACTTCTTCTTAGAATTAGAAATACTTAAGACAAAAATCAAAACACATATTTTATCTTTAAAAACTTTTTTAAGTCTTGCTGTTTATGAGATAATGTGGAAGAATATTGTACAGCTGATTAGGCCACAGATGACAATATGGCGCACGCGCATTGCTTGCCGGATACTGAAGTCTACAAACACGCACTCAGACTGTGTAATACTTATTACATTTCCACTGCAACAATGGTAACACGAACGCACCTCATCAGTGTTGCGTTAAACGAACATTGCCTGTCTTGTTTAGTTTAATTGAAAGATTGCATTCAGCAATGAAGACCTGCACTGTGTATTACTTTATTACAACTGACGTAATATATTTACGGTATACCTTCCCAGTTCAGTTACTGCTGAGTTCTTAGGGTATATCAAGTCACAATTCAGAACAGATGCTCAAAACTTCCTCCACTTGAATCAGTCAGTGCACGCATGGACACTTCTGATCATCGACTCTCGCACACTTTCGAAAGTTTCCTGGGTAGTTGCGAATGGTTTGTAGGCATCAAAATTTCGTTGATGAAGTACCTCTTCGTTTTGAAATGCAGCTGAACACTAGGGTTTTTAGGTGTCCCAGGAAAGGATTCAGGTCGGCCGAACGTGGGGTCTGTACCTCGAAAACCGTTTGCCGACATGTATTGACATGAACTTTTTTCCATATTTTGGCGTGCGGAACTCACTTTGAAGACTGTCAAACATTCTAGCTACATCGTATATCTGTAACATAGGAGTGTCTCCAAAAGTTCGGAAACGTGTTTATCTTTTATCTCCTTAACAGTGTTTCAGATGTTGAACTATGGTCGTTCATTATTTATCACCCTTTAAACGGAAAGATAAATTGGAATTTCGCTCCGCTGACGTGTTGTTCTTTTATGTACATTTAAAATTTACCGGACCAAAGTTTAGTACCCCATAGAATTTACATTAAGTGGCACTTGCTTCGGCCGGACTATAGACTTTAAATGAATTTAATCATTAATGTCCTATGAACGAGATGTGTCTTGCTCGTGTACGTCGTCTATTTCTTTTTCAAACTTGTTGAGTGTTTTGTAATATAATTAACAACACGTGGTCTTGCCTAGGATCTGGTGGTGAATTTCATCAACAAAATTGCAAAGAGCAACAGCATACAGAGAATTTAAGCATGTGGGTTATTACCTAAATTTAACTCATCATCATAGAGTTTAAAACATTGCGCTTAGTTACATTACAGTTATTTGTTGCTTTAGGAAAGCGTTCCTACAGATAATTAAATTAATTTGTCATCAGGTATTAATTTGTTTGATTGTAAGATTTCTTGTTAAATCCTGGTTTCTCTGATTGTTTCGAACGGCTTCCCCACGTGGACATCTGTCGTTTTTTATGTGGTGTTTGTTTTAAGTGTGCCTTATTCTAACTTACGAAATGCAGAGCTCGTCCGAATTACGCGAAGAACACAGATATCTCTCGGACAAACATAAATTAATCTAGAAATGCTTATCCATACGAAACTAGCCTAGTCTTATCTACCACACCTCTGTGGGCGTGTTGTTAATTAACACTATTTTAAAAATTTCAGTTGATAAGACTTTACTTTTTTTAAGCATTATTTGTCACTGCTGTTACATGAACGCACAGACAAGTTGTTTGAAATGTTATATTTAGTGCACCATGGAAGGATATGCAACTTTTTTCAGGGCAATATTGCTGTTTTAGTGGAATGTACAGTAACGAACTGGCGATCATGTGAAATTTTTGTTTTGGTTTTGGTTTGATGGTTGTAACTAATTGGCCACTGGAGTAAGGCACGTGACTTTTGGTGCATGGGTGGATCACGTAAGGGCCTACATATTAGTCACGAAACTTTGTAATTCAGCTATTAAAAAATATGGCGACGATATGGAGCTTTGAGGTTACATCTCACTGGTTAGACATTAGGAGATGTGTACCTGAATAGAACGTTAAAAATATAATAATAATAATAATAATAATAATAATAATAATAATAGCAGTGATTGTTGTGGATACGTTCAGGTAGAAATGCATGCAGTAGGAAAGGAGGTTGTAGTTCTGCTAGGAATTGCAAATTCACCATGCACAGAAGGCCTGATAATTAATTCTAAGTGCTTAAGGTATGAGATTCTCAAAAAAATAGTTTGTTTGTCAGAAATTGACAAGTTAGCACGTCTGCGGTGTTCCTTCCGTGTATCCGCATACACAAGAGGCCATTTACAAGGGCCCAACCTCAGAATAATTTTTGTGTATAAGTTTGTGTTTGTTCACACCCATCTCATAAAAAGCAATTGCTTCAGGAAAGAGCATACATACTTAGCATTGTTTAGACAACACGGCGCAGCGATCGGCCGGGATCTGTGTCCAGCAAAGACTTCCCTTGCAGCTAGTGGTTTCTCTTCAGACGGACAACACAACAGGTTGGAAACGAACTGGATTCTCCTTCACATAGTAGTCTAGATTGTCGTGTTAAAACTTCGGATTGCGATAATTTATGATACCTTTACATCTTGATCTACAACGAGCAACGTAACATTGCAGTGTATTTCTTTAACATACCATAATCGCGTATTTTAATTTGTAATTAGATATTCTTTCAAAACATTTTCAAGGGGTTTCAAACGGAAGGGTTCCTCCGAACTGGAAGCAGAGTATTCGGGCGGATTTAAAACACTGGAATTAACCAGTTCAGCTTCATAATCAAATTAGAAGAGTTTCGTGGAATTACAAATTTCTTGCTTTCTCACTCAGTAACATGTTCCAAGATTATTTTAAAGTTTTTACGTTTCGTGCACTTTTTAGATAAATGTGCTCAGTTTATTGCACAAACCCAATGCCCAATGTTAATTATGTATACTAAAGGCTTTTCTCCACCAAGTTCCAGTACAAGTGTACCATCTTCAGTGAAATCAAAATGCCAGTTTTAAAAAAAAAAACCAATTGCCAACGCTGAACTGTTACTTACAAGGTTCTTCAGTTTGTAGTAACTTCGTGTTGATGTCGATTAAGTATAAAACGTACAGCTTGTACAGGTCTTTAAAAACGTATGGTTAAAGAATGATCAAAATGTTTCTTACATAGTTAAATACGATATATACAAGGCAAAATGGTTGTTATTGTGTTTGATAGTGGAAACTTCTAGTCATGTGACATTGTTCATTCAGGTGTCTAGTGCGTATTCCAATCCAAAGTTGATCGGATCCTGTAAACTGGACGTTTACACTACGAAACGCAATAAAAATTATTATTTTTATGTATCATATATAACTGTTATAAATGTTTTAATCATATGTTAACCCTAGGTTCTAAGAGACCTGTACGGACTGAATAGCCTTTTAAATATCAGCTTAGCACTGGCAATTGGTTTTTTAAAACTGGCATTTTGTTCTCCCTAAAGATGGTACACTTGTCCTGACACTTATCGGAGATAAGCCTTTAATATTCAGTATTTGTATATAATTAATATTGTGCATTTGGTTGCTGAAATAAAAGTGGGTACTTGCTCCCAGATGTCCACGTATTCCGGTAGAGTATCTGTGACAAAAGGGTCCTTTTTAGTAAAGTGTGTCGGGAACATACATGTTTGATTAACCCCTGAACTACATTTTATACATTCAGCTTGTACCGCACAGTACACAATTTCCGTCCCGATTATGCTGTACTGGGAATAATCTGTCTTTTTTCTAAGATACATACATAACACATGAATAAACTCTGTGGGCAGAATGGATAATTTTTGAATGTTTAACCTGATGTTGGCGCAGAAAGTAACTGCTAGGCTTTAAAATGTTGGAGTCGGTCAGACATAACAGGCAGTTTGTTTGAAGACATACGTAAATTTGTGATATGTACCGCTGAATTCTCTTTGTGCTTAGAAAATGTTTTGATGAAAGTTACAGACAATAGAAGGACATATGTTTCATGACCAATGTTCCTTTTTTTCTCCGAAAATTATGCCATTTGCCGGATAATTGTAAGAATTACGGCAAACCATGCGAAAGTATTATTTACGCATGGATTTGTTAGGGTGTGATGTAATATTCCAATTATGCAGTGTTTGTTCCTTTAGAGCTGTCAGTTGTTTTCTTCATGCGTCTGCATCATGCACAGTTACGGAAAGAGAGAATATACGATCATAGGATTTAATGTTTATTGCTTATGTCTAAGAAGACTGAATTTGGTATATGGGCAGAATATGAATGTACAGTACCTACGTAGTATTAACGAAATATTGTATATATGTAAGCCAGCAGTTACGAGATGTTTAAACAGGATGAATATGTGAGGTTATATTTGACTGAAAAATTTAGCCCGTTGTATGAACAATCTGTAATGTATGTACAAGTGTGAACAGTAAAAACAAATTTCTGACCGCAGTAAGTCAAATGGTAGGACAGTCTGAGAAAAGTCCAGGATGCAAATGTCGGAACGCACCGCCATGTTACTCCACACGTACATTTTCTTCCTTGTTACAACGAAATTTGATAACAATAATTGATTTTTTTTAAGAACGCGAAAAGTTTTGTGGGACCAACGCAGCTATTTGTCGAAGTATGGGCAAATGGCGCCTGGTATAGTTGTTGGACCTACGAACCTTTGTTGCCTGAAAACTCCCTGATGATGGCACCTTGGTACCGAAACATGTCGGAGTTGCCGCCTGATATGAAGTGTGTTATTTGATCTGTTTTATTTTATTTTAATTAGTAATTTTTTGGCGGAAAAATAATTGAATGTTTATTACTTGCACTGCACTTAGCAGCAATTTTTCTTTGCTGTATGCGTTGTGGTTAAGCCTGTTTTTGAATGTATTGACAGATTACTGTAATTAACACACATCATGGCACAATGCCTTAAATATATGTGCGTGCAGTCAGACGTGAGCAGTTAGAGCTGTATTTCATTGTATTTTGAGAAGAATCCGTTGATATTAATGTAAAAGCATAGTCATTTATGCATATTTCAAAACGTTCGAAAAAATGTAGTTTTGTATTGAATGTGTATTGTCTAAATTTAATCCTTAAATTTGTTAGTAGGTGTAAAATAAATGTAGTTTTTTTTGTCACTGATTCATTTAAAAATACTAATCCGTATTGAGGTGAATTAACTTCGAATTCTGTTATACCTTCGCGAGTCAAATGGCAGAAGCCTTCAATGGTGTAAGCTGTAGTATCCCCTCACTTTCCCCTGAAAAGTTAAATTCCGCACAGAATCATGCAAAATTACACGTGACTATAAGTTACAATATTTCCACAGCTTTTACTGTCAGCTGGTATCGTCCTGCCATTAAATATGCTTAAAGTGCCGGTAAGTGTTAAGGCTGGTTGGAGGGTCAGGTGTAAACGTTTGTAATGATAAGGTTGGGGACCGTCCTATTTTATGACTGTCCGGACAGGCGATGAGGAGCGTGTCAGGACACACGCAATTTATGAGGTCCGGTGGACGCTCTTGGACCTCGCACACACTTCAGAGCAGTGCATTTTAACACTAGCGAGAAATTTTACTTGAAATGAAACTATTTTCTGCATCTTAGATAAATTTCCGGATTTGAATTTCTACCCGTGAAATATTGCAGTAGACCGTAGTGAATGGCTGCAGTGTTTCACGCATATGCCTTTTAACCCTTATCCTGCTAACGTGGAGAATATGGTGAGCTCCTAATAATGCCAGCAGATGGCAGATGGGATTTAACTCGGCGTTTAAAGGGTTAATATGTAGTGACAGAATTCCGTGCGAAAGTGTTTTGCTCTGTCAGCAGAGATGTACAGTACAGCCGTGCGAGGTTTAGGTTTGTGCTGCGATATGGTTGTGGTATCCCCCCTTCCACCGTCACTGGGTGATTGCTTCCCGGAATTTCGAGACAAAGTTGTGGCCTCGTATTCGAGGGTCAAAATTTCCAAGAAGACGGTCTGTGTAGGCTTATTTTTGACATCGTGGGCCAGATAAGAACAGCCCTTTCAATTAATGTTATTCGTTGACTTACCAGGGGCAACTGGTAGGTAGCCCCAAATAAGACAGATGAAAAATTATTATTTTTATTATTATTATTGTTACTATCATCATCATCAGCATCAGCAGCAGCTAAAGTCAGAATTGACACTATACTTAATAAATAATCAGTGTACTCATTGGCTAAACATGAAGTGTAACCTTGCTACGTACGTACAAATATTGCAAGCTAGGCGAATTATCATTGCATATGTTAACCCTTTAAGGACGAAACTGTATCTGTCTGATTTAAAGGCCCAGGTCGTACCGCGCTGTAAACACTCTCGGCCTCGGTTATAAAAACCAGTCAGTTAATGCTGTATAGAGAAATAATCGCTGTTTGTTCTAAGATCCACGCAAAACACCTATATGCATCGTGGGCAGAACGCAGAATTTCTGAATGTTAAAGCCTTAAGAGGTTAAGCAGAGGCGGTTTACATGCTTCAGAAATGATTGACGATAAAAGGAAGGAATGTTTGGGAAACGCTGAATCCAGTGACGGTGAGAGACGTCGCAACGTAGGGATTTATATTTAAAATATACTAAAGAAACACAGTGAGGTTATTGGCAGGCCAGCCAAACACAATAAGGGTGCAGGTGGACCGATATGACGCTGAGTTGACGCAAGTCCATTGGGTTATAAATAATATAGCAACGGGCAATGTACCTTGTTGACGGGTCTGTACACTGTTAACAAGCAACGAGTGGCGTGCAGCATTTATTGCTTGAGTATGCTACAACTGTGATCAAATTTCTCACGCAGAAACACCAATAAGTAACATCGATTTCAGCACTCTTGGTAATGGTGTATTATAATTTTTTTGACATTGTTTATATGTTTGTTTTCCTTTTAACCATTTGAAACACATTGGTCGCTATATATACACTGTCAAACCCCGTTGTAGCGCTCATTTAAATCTGTGAACGGAAATTACCTCTTTTGCAATATTTCGATTTATCGCTGCTCTCGATATACTGCCACATATCGCGTGGAACAAAGAATGGCGCTATGTCGGGGTTAGACTGTACTGTATTGGTTTAGCATTCAATATCATTGCGTCTTTCCCACACAGTGTACATGTGTATTTTGAATGATTCTGGCAATAAATTGTTGCCGTAAACATGATTAACTGACTAGTCTTTGTAATGGACAATGAGTGTATTTACTGTGTTATAGAATTTGGACTCTTATTAAATATTATCTACATTAAATTTCATCATGCTTATCTATAAAGGTATTTATCTAAAGATTGTTCCAACAATGTACACATACAACGATTTTAAAAAATTCTTATGAAGTCAAACTACATTCCATCCTGTTTCGTTAGCAGCCACCACTACCATCATCAGGAAAGTCCACCTCCACGAACCAAAACTTTGCTATCACAAACTTTCTATCTTGAAATGCACACACAGTGATATTCAGTTCGTGTCCCCATCACCACTGAATTTGATGAACACAGACGCGTATCATTTCTGAAAACAGCCGAGCACAACGGAAATCAGAGGAGTTTCCACTTGCACAGCAGTTGGCATATAGCGGTGTGTGTGTGTATATATATGTGTGCGCGTGTGCTTGTGTATGTTACGCCTACCACGTATGTGCTTTTTAAAATCGTTGTATGTGCATATTGATGGAACAGTTTTTAGGTAAATAATAATCTGCATTAATTTGTTAGTTAAAGGGGTTAAAACGTAGAAGGTGGTGTTCAGATGGAATATCCTGAAAGCAAGTAGAGGACGAGGGACACTCAACATCAGATCACTCTTCTCGAACTCACTCAGTAGACATGAGATTTGAGGTTTACTCGGCAGTCAGAATTCATCTTGTGATCTTGTGGGTTTCTACACCATGCAGTCTTGTAAGTGCAAGTGTTGGTGTTCTCCTGCAAGACTACGCAGTATGAAAATCCAGAAAACCACAGTTCCACCCTTGATCCGTACACTTGTAAAGTGTGAGCCTACTTATGAAGTGTACGGAAGTATTTCTAAATCGCTGAGCGCTGTTCGCTGTCAATATTCAGTTACGTCCATACAGAGGTCCCCTGACCTATGATGTCACTGTCCTCACATTGCATATTATATTTACCGTTTGTAATATCAAACTGTGCTCGTATTAGTGAAGAGAACCTTCACACACACACACACACACACACACACACACACACACACACACACACACACACATGCGAGAATTACAGTGGCTATTAAGGAAATGAAATGTGTGTGCAGTGCTCGTAAGGTACATGTAGCGAGAATGTATTTGCTGTGGAGATTAGATTGAAAGGTTGTACTAAATTGGGATGCATATTAAAAAGAAGACACAGGAGTGAACTACAGATATTCTTCTTAAACAACAGAGTACATGGCTGCAGACAGCAATAGACCCACCTCGAACAGCGGACTGAAAGTAATAAGACTGCCCCAAAAGGAGTAACATACAGACACAAAGAAAGCGACGTCAGGGACTTCCGAGAAGACGGGAGTGACTTTTGAAGCCGATTCAACTATTATTGCCTGTGTCATGAAGTGGAGAGGACGAAGAAGATGATGATGATGATGATGATGATGACAACGATGAAGAAGAAGAAATGCTTCATTCTATGAGTTATTGACTAAGAAATTTCAGAACACACTACAACAAGCAGCGAATGAAGCTCTAGGCAAAAGGAAAAAGAGAAGACACAAAAGGCGTTTAATTTTATGGAATGGGGATATTAAAAACTTGATTGAAAACAAGAAGAAGGCTTATTTACGGTATCCAACAACACGTTCTGAAACTGACAAACTACAATACAAAAGGTTAGTGGAAATTGTGAAAAGAGAAACAAGAAAAATTAAAAGGTAATGTTGGGAAACATTTGTATCGAGAATTGAACATGATTTACATGGACGCCAGATAAATGCATATAAAATTATTAGAAATTTAAACAGAACTGAAAAATATAATTTGCGACTTAACCCAATAGTTGAACACACATGGCTAGATTACTATCAAAAACTTTGGACTAAACAATTTAATGATAACACCACAGAAGGGAAACGTGCAAAATGAACAGAAAATTGTGTTGACTTCATTACAATG
>Ga0123357_10001939_pt1 | contig 22556 bp, 17 predicted proteins | sample TergutEmb28metaG_FD_89873 | JGI IMG/M metagenome (GOLD analysis project Ga0123357, IMG submission 89873) | Embiratermes neotenicus P4 segment gut microbial communities from Petit-Saut dam, French Guiana - Emb289 P4 | ecosystem: Host-associated > Arthropoda: Insects > Digestive system > Gut ... | reverse complement strand
TGAATCAGGTACTTATGCATTATGGTCTGCACAGGACTGTGAATTGGCTACTGCTTTTACAGTAACCAGTGCCATCTCAAGCAGTTAGGTGGGAGGGTGGAAAATTTGGGGTAAAATGTTAGGAAGCTGACTTGAAGTACATTCTTCATAAATGAGATAAAGCTGATCACGGGGGCACAGCAAGCCTAAGCTTTGCCTCGGGCAGCAACAAACTGTGAACCATCCCTGATTGTACGTGTTGCAATATATAAATAGAATAGTGGTTTTAAGTACTTCTGTGTACACTCAGCAGAAGCAGTGCTATGAAATTGAGTCAACACACAGGTTCCTTCACCATGACAGCACAGGAAAACAAAGTTTTTTACATCCCCTGGAGTACTGTACTGATGTCTGTTATGACAATCCTGAAAAATACTACGAAGTATCACAGAATCTAGGGAAAGAATAATTTAATCAACACCATGCATTTAATGCTAAATTTAATGTAGCAAGGGCATACAAAACTCTACTTTCGAAGTATTAAAACACACTAAACATTCATAAGAAACATTACAAGTACTCTACATTTCAAAGACAAACCCTTCTACATAAGTTGACAGATATATTTTAATTCTTCCAGGTTAAACCCCAATATATTCCTGGCTACCTAATGTGTCTCTTGGGTCAACCTGAACATTGTGTTGTGTCATTCTGCACACCAATACTGAATGTTTGGATTTTCATGCCTGTTCAGACTGTAAGTTGAAATAAATTCCCGAGATTGCTTCCATTTTTCATTCTGCAAAACAACGTAAGTCATGTTAATTATGTACTTCAGAATGTAAATTATGCTGCATAAATTTACTTCAGCTAAGGCAAGATAAAATGTGCACTTACACAACAGGGAGAGACAGAGAGTGACAATTAAGTTAAATGTATCTAGTGTCTCTCTTCTGGGCTTAAGAGAATACTGCACACCAGTGGTTCTCAGTCTTTCCTCTCTGGAAATACTGTTGTACAAAGAGGTTCTAAGGTGTTCATACCAAGCTGGATAGCACAGGGAACACTCTTAGGCCTCTAGTTTGGGGACACCCAGCTCACATCATGTTCAGGTTACCAACTGACTTGGCTGAGGTCTTTATAATGATCCTCAGTTTTCTAATGTGTACTGGGTCAGTAACTGCAAATAGGACATAGCCACCACATTTATTGACACCAGAACATTTGTGGAGCTGAAATAATCTAAGAATCATTTAGGTGACCATGGAAACCAACAATGTGTTGAGTTTAACTTTAATTAAGAAGTGCAGATGGCACATAATCTGATGATGCCAACAGTGCAAAAATGTGGTTTTATGTTCATTGTCTAAATGCATGCATCACAATACACTACTATGTTGAAGAATACTGCTTTCTAGCTGTGACACCATGTAGAGTGATAGAAATTTACTATGTCAAAGGGCCATGCCACTACCATGGTTGTGGCAGGTTTCTCAAGAACAGAAAATTCCTATCAGATTACATTGCATTATATCCCATTTTTCATAATCACTGCCATAAGAACATCATGTCATACTATTACATTATTTTCATTTTCAACTGAGAGTTTTTGGTGAGGAAGAGTATGAGATGTATTAAAGTATAAAGTTCTGAGTTCACAACTGTGCTATATAAGTTTTAAGTTCAATGAAGGGTATCAGTTATATTCCACCTCAACGGTAAACTTTATTCTGCTTTAAAATTAAATGTCAGTGTTGGCACAGAAATACTAAGGATGCTTTACAACTAACTGCTATTTATCTTAGTAATTAACCAACTCGATGCACAATTTTTTTGTTTTACAATAAGTTTATTTCATGCCTCTACATGTTTCGAGCACATGTGCTCACCATGAGGTCAAAATTGTATTATACAGCCTCTGGTATCATCACACCTATAGGTGGCCGTCCGATGCACAGGTTGCGAGAGGACTGATTCAACCTGTGCACGTGACGGCCACCTATAGGTGTGATGATACCAGAGGCTGTATAATACAATTTTGACCTCCTGATGATAAGCACGTGGTGCTCAAAACATGTAGAGGCATGAAATAAACTTATTGTAAAACAAATTTTTGTGCATCAAGTTGGTTATTTACTAAGATAAATATACTGAAATGCACAGTCAGCAAAACATAAAAAAACTGCTATTTTCTGAATTCATTCTACACACACCAGTTTCAGTAATTTTTCAAAATAATTCACACTGACAAAGAGGCCATATAGCCTAATGCAGTTTGATCATGGTCCACTTTAAAATACTGGATTGCAGGTTCAAATCCCACTTTAGTTATGGGTGTTTCCATTTTCCTGTGTTGTCCTGAAGAGGTACAAAGCCTATCACATGGCCAAAATCTCCATCCAAACACCATATTGCTAGTCTTAACAAGGATTTGGAGAAATGGTAGACCAGAGATTGAATAAGCCTGTAGCAGGAATAAAATAATAATAAAAATAATAATACATTTACATCATTATAATTAAAATGATTATGATTTTTATATGATTCCAGAGATGGAAAGTGTTTGAGAATCACTGGCATAAATAATTTCTTATAATTTGGCAGTGTCTGAAATTTATGAGCAGTATCCCAACCCAGAATGTAAATATGAGACACACCCACAACAGATACATAAAAGCTAAAAATTCTTCTATCAAAAATTAACAAAGCTTACATTAAGCTTTCCTCTTTCAGTTTCAGGTAGTGTGGTAGCACCAAACTAAACAACAAAAACAATTATATACAAATTCAGAACACAAAAAATATATATGCTACATTATCCCATAATCCACAAGTTCACACATTGTGCGTTTATTAGTATGTGCAAATTAAGGCCCCTTATGTTATATCACAGTGGTGTCAAATTTGTATTTGGGCAACAACTTGCAGCAAGTTGTTAAAAATCAATATGTAAATGTACTGTTCCTCAGGCAGTTAAACTTCTGTTTCCACTTCAGAACTGACTGAAACTGTGTCCTCTCCATTACAACAGATTCAGAGTTGCACCATTGAAGATAGAAAACTGATACACCAAAGTGTTTTGTCAACTGAAGAGTCGATATTATGCATCTGAAATGTCAACCTATGTTGACTGAACAACTACTTTTTAATCATATTTTACAGACGCAATCCTATTGCGGAGATGCATGTATAACATGATTATCTGCATACTAAACAATTCAAATTAAAAATTAAATTTGAATCGGTATGTGAGATATATAAATCTGCAATATCACCTAGTACATGTACAAATACCATGGACATAAATATGTGAACATTCTGCTTTACAAGTGCTGAAACATATCCATAATAAAATGCATTGTAAATACTCACAGAAGTAGAATCTTAGAGGCTGCAGATGCACCATGACAATGTGCCTGTCCATTCATCCTAGTTCATATGGCTAATTTTGGCTCGAATACTATGTTCACATGTGAGGCAATCTGTTGGGTGCAATGCAATGGAGCACCTCTTTGTGATTCCAAACACAGTTTGATAGCTGCTTCCAGCAGTTATGGTGGAAACAACATATCTGAGGTGAAGAAGCCTTCTGCCACTCCTTTAATTGCTGTGTCTAGTTTCTACACATTAAGTTGTGATACTTTTTTTTCTGTAGCCTCATATTTTGTCTGTTTAAAACTGATCTTATTCCACATGTTGGACACCACTGTTATATTCAACATAAAGCTATAAAATATGTTTAGGTAAATCACAGTGCTTTGGTGCTGTGTCATTTTTGAGATGAATACATAAGCAATTAATAAGTCACAAAAATAATCCCTGAATATTGCAGATAATACTTACAACATCCTTCTTTTACATGTCTATATTCATGTTTCTTTTAACTCCAGGTATCGGTAGCTAAATACTATATGAACACTTATATACATTTACAATTTAGTACACTTGGAAAAAAGACCATTATGCAAGAAGTTTGTAGCAAAAAATAAGAAACCAGCACAAGTAATATTACTTCAAACCTACTTTTTTAAAATAATTTAAGGGACCACTGTGTCTTTTAAGCCACGGCAGTGGCATCCTAGCTGGCCCACTGTCTACTAAAAGACACACACTATCACAGAGGTGGCATTTACATCAGACCAGCAGGGGTACAGGTTTTAGACTGCCCAGTACTTTAAAGTTTCACTGTTAGGCCCCTTTGACTATATCTGTAATTATTTTATGGGGAGTAGGGATTTTCAACAGGCTATATTAATCTGTGTCTAGTAACAAGTTACTTTTCTGCTCAGTGCAGTAGTAACTCTTGAACACTGACATCCTTGCCCTCCCACCATTCCAGCGCATGCTTCACTGACTGTTGAAGGTATCGAACATACTCAGTACTACCACATAAACTGTAATGGTAAAATACACTTTAGCGATAATTCGTACACTTATTCCTTGTATAAATCATTTTGTTATCCTTTTTAATTATTTACAATGAGGAAAATCAGTGTATCAGCATTGAAACACTGATCCAAATTCACAACCTTGGTGGAGCCTTTATTATCACATAAGTAGCATTTTGTTGAATGTAAAATGCTCTGCTGCCAGACTTTTGTAATATCTTTTCGCAGTATAAACTGATTGGTGTCATCTGTAATTAAAATAATGTACATGACATGCCAGCCACTTTGTAGTGTGAAAAATCCCAATTCTTTAATTTTTAGTTTCCATTACAGCAAGCAGGTACCTACATTTTTATTTAAAATCTACATTTGCTCTTTATGAAAGAGTGGAGACCAACAATGAAATAGGACTGTCAACTGGATGGCCAGAATTCCGTTCCCAACAGGTGCAGGGATTCTCTTCATCATCCTGTCCAGACCAGATTTGGGGCCACCCACTCTTGTACCCAATGGACTCGAACAACTTATCCCCCTCAAGTGGCAAGGTGAAGAATAAATGGAGTTTGACCTACAGTTCTACTAAATGTTTTTATTACATGGCTCATTAGCACAGAGGTTACGTTAATTTATCCAGTCCGTACTGCATTTGAAACCACAGTCAGATTTGAACAATAAAACTCTAATCTTTTAATCTGCAACATCAAAATCAAGTGGCAATGTACTCCTGAGGAGTTACTGTAGGCAACACGAACAATTCTGACTCTATCTCATGTCAAATGTTAAATCAATAATCACAATTGTACGAAAGACTATATAACATAGTGTTGTCTATCACAGTACTTCATATCTGCTGAACTTATTACATAAAACATGGATATAAATTAATGAATCACAGCAGATCTATAATACTGAACATGAGTTAAGTTTCTTATACTTTCCATACTGCTCACACTTTTCAGCAGTTGCTGTGCCTTTTTAATGATGCTGTATCAGGCCAAGATTGTGAAGGTCTCATGAGAAACCTACAGTTGATTATTCAGCAGTACTTGAAAATAAAAGTAACGCACTGTACGTAATTAACTGTAACACCCATATGAAAGAACAAATGATAGAATTTGTAGAAATATTCCAGTACAACAGCTGCATCATGAGAAGTGTAAACTGAAGCATCAGAGCTTGGCTCTGGTCTTTTAGAGGTGGAATCTGCAAGACCCTGATCCAGGAACTAGGACTGGCTTAAATAAAATTTACATAAATTCTTACAGCATTAAACATGTGCCAGTTATAAATCTGTAACTTTTCAAACAATAAACTCAACAATTGACTCTTAACCTGTGTGAACAAGCAGGTGGTGATTAAAAAATGTGTATTTCCCAGTCACCTACATTTAATTTGCTGTTGAAAATATTTGGCTCAGTTAATAACCTTTGAGATCTTGTACTTCTACTGACAGTATGGTGGCAGTATAACTAGAAATTGGTTTCAGTATTTGGTTATAGTTTTATTTCTTCATTTGATATGCAGGATATGGCTGAAGAAACAGGAAGCTGCTACGCAGAACATGCCTTAGATATTTCAATGCTGTGTGTTGCTGCTTTATTTTCCATCAACACCAAAGTAATCTTTGAAGACATAACTGCAGTTATGTTCTGCAAGGTAGTGATACAGCTCACCCATATCCATGTGGCAATCTCTCAACTTATTTTTGCCACATTCAAATGAAATCTCTTGAAATGCCGAGAACTTGCGAAGTGAATCCACACTCAATGAGTTCAAGTTAATAACTTCCTTTTTCTTGCACATTATTTTTTTCCAATTCATGCATTTGACCTGTAAAGTGAAAAAGCACAGCCAGAATTAATAATAATTTAGATTTTTGTTATGATTATATGCAAACAAATCCTGGTCCAAGAATTAAGATTCTCACAGCAGTGCTGCTGGAGATTCAGGCCTCTTGGAACGTGACACTGTGTTGCTGGGTCAAGGACCCCTGACATTTCAAAGGATCATGCTGCCTACACCTGCAAGGGTTCAGGCCAGCAGCCCAAGAAAAATTCTTCCTGGACTGCTTAACCCCCAAATATGAAGGCACTATGGTACTTTGAAATGCGGGGAGCCATTCACCCAATAAGAATGTCACATTTCAGAAGATGTGAATCATCAGTTCTTGGTTCATATAATGGCACACCACCTGCCTTGGTCATAGTTTCAAAAGTGAAGTGACATGATGATTACGAATGATAAATTCTGATGCTGGTGTGGCCTGAGGTAAGATACAATCCCAGCACATGTTGGAGTGGAGGGAAAAAGCCATGGAAAACCTTTGACAGAATGTTAATTTTTAATTGTACCATACCACTGAGTTGTTATTAATTCCAACCATGTATTCTGTTCTATCTGCACCAACAATTAGTACTGTATATAATACAGTATACAATTATAAAATTCTAAAATTATATGTTGTGTCCAAACATTTGAATTTCGGTTTTCCTTCATACTGTAATTTAATTGTATTTTAACCACAATTTACTACAACATCAATTTTAATCATATGTGAGAGCTGTAATAGATTAAGTTGAAGTGAACGCTACAGATGTCATAGACGACCCCCTGAGGATGGCCTATTAAATCAGGCCGAAACATGTCTGAGAACTAACCAACAATAAACAGTACAATGCAACAAGTTGGTATTGAATTTTAAGAGTATAATATAGTCGCATGGAAAAAATGTACGTTAAATTTGTAAAATACTATATATCAACAGCATTGTTATAACTCATACGTAGGTACAATGAAATGGGTCAAACTTCATACAGAAGCAAATTTTGATAAAAAAAATGTTAAGCAAAGTTATGATAATTGTATCTAGATGAACCAAATGCCTTCTTCAGAAGATAGTACTCAGACGACAACAAGTTTTGTACAATCTGCAGAGCCTGAAGTTTCATTGTTGTGAAAATTACAGTCCTCTGCAATGCCAACACCAAGTGTATCCACCAGGATACATATACTATCATGTACCAGACAATGTTGAGTTAAATACTTCATCACCATGCACAAAACAGTCCATCACTGGACCCTTTTCTGATCCACATGCATTCAGGCCACATCCATCACATCATATTCGCATCACCAACACTTCCAGTATTTCTTCTGAGTGATCGTCCTACTGAATTATAAGCTGAACTTTGTATACAAGCTCCTAACTACAGAATTTTGCCATCCTGTTACATCCCTTCCTTCAGGCCCAAATATTCTGCTTGGAATTCTATTTTGAAACTACCTAAGAAAATATTCTTCCCTATGTAGTGGAAGACATTTTCACCAATATGTAAGATGAAAGGCATAAAGTAAGAGTTCTGCAGATTCATTGCAAGGAGACAGATCAAGCAGTAACATTCACAGTAATATTTCAAACATCATAAAAGCAACAAACATATTCAGCCACCAACATTCATTCTGATGACATTTAACACTAAATTTTAACTTAAACAGGACAACCAGGATTAACTACATTTGTTGTCCATGCTCCAGAAGCTGGCCCCATATATTCAACTCTTGTGACATCACTGCCAATTGTAAATTTTGATAACTATGTCTAAAATTATGTATAAAGCTCAAAATAAAACATTAACCTCATACCTCCAAAAGCACGATCACTGGATATTTTATGAATATATCATATGCAATTTGAATTTGCAAGGCTCACTTAAGAATTCTGTTAAGGGACCACCTACACTAACTGGTTTTTCTGTCACTCATAGCAAATCTCTTCTGACCACATCCCTGCATGTTATGATTCACAATCACCCTACAATAATTCCTTCAACATAATAAATTTCAGTACATAATAGAACATCATAAAACAATAACCGATCACCAGCCTGAAAGATGAATATATGTGCATTTACATACCTTCTGCCACCATTCATTGCTATCACTAGCCAAACCTTCTGCACAAATAATTCCTGGTCTTCCAGGCAAACAAAATCCTGTTATACTGAACTCCTTAGCAAGGTCCATTATCTCCCTTCTTTTAATTTTGCTGTAAATGTGATGGGAATAAATCCAGTAACGTGTAAACAGTTTATCATTTTCATCACTATTCTTTACAACTACATCAGGTGTTGTAGACTCAACATGATATTGCGATGCATTTTCCTGCAACCACGATATTGCTGAATATGTACAAATCTCTCCTCTTTCTAGTGTGGATATATAACTGGCCAAGTCACTGTTTAAGATGTGCTGCTGGTTTCGATCCAATTTGTCACTTCGGACATAAATATCCGGCTCACTAGCAGGGTAATCATGAGGCAAATTAACGCACACTTCCAGCTTTGCCTAAAAAATTAAAACATCCAACTATTACCAACAGGTCTGCAATGTCAGAAAAATAAAGTTTTTGTTGTATTCATTGTAAGACTGGAGTGAGACCAAGGTACTTGGTACTGCAGCTTCAAATGGGCATACTACGATTGCGTCTGATGAAAGACGAGTGTATATTATCAGCCCCAGTGCCACTCTGGCCACCACAAATTCTACATCAGTTACTCCAAATCAAACCCAGGCCCCCACAGTAGGAAACTGGCAACCAACAGCCTCCATTACGGTACAGCCTTTTAGAGATAAATAACCTCAATTGCAGACCTTTAAAAATATTTGTCTAAACTGATCATTCAATTCAGATGTTAGGCATTAATTACTGCAATCTAATTAAATTGGTATTCCTTACAAATGCAGAAACAATCCAAGATTAGGAATGCCAAATATTGTACACTTAAGAGGCTGTCCATATTCCACTATGTCAAGATTTGTCAGGATATGTCTCAAAAAAAAAATTGACTGAGTAAAATCAGTATCGGTCTCAACACATCTATTTTTATTAGACAAAGAATCTATCTGTCTAATAGAATGACATGGATTATAATGCATAAATAATTGATGTAATACCTCTAACTGACATGTTTCATCCTATTTTATATTATATAATTTTAAATTCCTTTATTGTATTCCACTTTTGAAAGAGCAATGATTTTTTTTTATGTAAAGCTATATTGCCTTCCTCAATGTGTTTTTAAAGTTTAAGAGCCTGAAGATGGCCTAATTTAAGTCGGAAATATGTTGCTGTATTAGACAGACTCTCCAGTGGTGTCAATACTGACATTGATTTTACTAATTCATGTCACTGACACAATGTGATGTCATAAAAAAAAACCTTTCATATTTGAGTGGCCCTAATATATTGCCTTCAAAAATAATAAATCATCTATGTTTGCTACTGTTACTGCACATTAACAACACCCATTTCAGTCAGAAATGCACAAGCCTACAGAAAGCTGGTGACCACTTGTAAAGGACGAATTGTACAATTATGGAGCAGACTGACATTAATTTTTAGACTTACCTCAGATCAAAAAATTGAGAAACTGTGAATTGGAATAAGCAGCTGTCACATTCATTATGGAGTTCAATGTTCAATTATGTAATAGCAGAATAGACAGGAAGTGAACATAACATATTCTTTAAAATTAAACATAAAGTTAAAAAAAAACTATTAAACATGCACACACAAAATAGTATAGTGATACGTTCACAACCATACCACAGGCACTACAGGCAGAGGTCTGACATAACCCTTATGCCAATAACATCTCACTAGCATCAGCTATGTAAGACTCTAAAGGTCACACACCTATTCAACCAGCATCATTTATGAACTGTTAATATATGCATGGTTTCATGTGAATAAATGCTTCAGTGCCAAACAACTAATGCACTAAAACTAATTAATATTCTTTCACTTACATTTTAAAATACACATTAGTAGACTTCACAGTAAAACAAGTGTGTATCTCTGTTTAACTTGCACTCATGAAAAATGATTAATAAAATAGTGTAAAGCATGAAATAGAAGGGGAAAGGAGGAAAAAAAATACTAGAGGCCATGTATTTCAATTTACAGATGTGACCACTAAATTCTAAAATAAAAGCAGCCGTGAGTAAAAAGTCAAGTTATGCATGTCTCCTAAGCGATGTACATTCTTTTTACCACTCAAGCCAACACAATTATAACAAACATTACAGTCAAACTCAATGAAGAAGAAAACAATACATATTAGAGCATGATAAATTAAAAGACTTCAGCACAGTAGATAGGATCACAAAAAACTATCTTGATTATTCCTGGGATCCACGTCAAACAACATTTTACATGCATATAATTCAGTTATATTACATATATCTTGGCGCATATTTTCATTTGAATAATAGCTGAAATATACTGTATTTTAACTCATGTATTTCAAACATGTAAGCCAACAGTAATTTTGCATACAACAATTTCATGTTTGCCTGAAGATGGTCTACTATGGCCTGAAATATTTATGAAATAATACTGAAAATAAATACATTAAGGATAACTGCATCCTGAAGTGTAGACTGACAGCTTGTTAATGAACTCTCACAGCTATTACAAAGTAACATTTTCAAATCATACCAAAAATACACTCAACCATGGTCAATGACTGGTATATAGTTGGGACCTACAGCAATACTTCAGAGTATTATTATCCTACAAGTACGGTCTATTACCAAACATCATCCATGGCGTCTTACATGTGATATAATTACAAACTACCACATACTTATGATCTTGATATGATTGAAAGCTACTAAATTCAAGAAAGGACAAGATGGACCATGAATTTCTCAAAATCACTAGTTACACTTATTCACAAGACATCAGTGTTCGCCATACCTTATCTATGACTAAATTGATGGTAAAATCTAATCGTGGGGGATACAACGAACACTTTCCATCAACAAATTCATTTATATCAGCAATCACACTGTAATCATAAACGCAGAATTCTCCTGGGTTTGGAAACATCGACTGTAACATTTCCACTTCGGATAGTTGCACTCTCAACATTTCTTCCAAATTTCCGTTGTCAACAATTTGTGCAATCTGTTCTTCAAGTTCCTTAAAATCCAGACATTCATTATCCTTCCAATCGCATGGTATATTTTCGTCAACATTCATTGCAGCACCAAGTTTATCACATACAAATTTCGCGAACTATTGTTTCAAGCATATGCCGTCAACAGCATTTCAGTGTGGCACGTGGATTTGATTTATAGCAGTCAATAATGTCGTCTGTAAGCGTTTGAGCTTGTTGAGTTTTTGCTGTAACCAGTCAATAGGTACTCTAATCCACGTTACAAATAGCACATTAATTTTTAATTCTCCTCTCCTTGTCAATGCACGAAGTCATGATTTTAAATGTGCCTCATTTAAGAAGAAACGTAATAGCTTTACGTTTCTTTGGCAACGTATTGTATTCACTCTGGTAGGTTGGCAATACTCCACACTTGTTCTACCCACGCACGTGCGCAATATGTACGTATATCAGTTGTTGTTGCTACCACGCTAGCGTTGCATGTAATGCACGCACATATAGCCACCAACTGGAATAAAGCGTTTTGAGGACTCTGTACTGGAAGTGAAATGTTTCATACGGAACGATGTAATAGTATTTATATCTTGTCAAAATCCTTTGGTTATGTTAAAATGATCTGTGGATAATGCGAAGATACGAGTATTTAAACGGGCTGTCCATTTGAATTTCATTTCTTAATATTTATGTGGTCTTCCTTTGTAGCTTTTCTTCGGTTTGTGGACTGGTTACGTCTTCCTTTAAGTTTATTCCATATTCCGTCTGTTATGAAAATTCTATAATTGATCGAGAATTAGTGATGTGGTTTAGCAGATGGCTTATTCTGCTAGTATTTTAATCCTTGGGGAAGGCTCCTTCGTTGAGTTTCATTTATTATTTCACAGGAATGCATTTCTGTCACATGCACAGTGTAAACCATGTGCTGTGTTCTATCTTGTTTGGCTTGTCTCCCTGTGACTGATTGGAAATATGTACCGGTTGTAGTGTTAGTATCAGGGTTGCTCGAAAGAACCATTTTTCCTTCGTGTATTGCATTATAAGTTTTAATAAACTTACACGTTTCGAGTACACCCATTGAGACGTTAGTCACTGAAATATAAAAGCCAAAGAATCATACTATACTCTGTGGTTCTATTAGTTAGTTATCAGTGAGGATAACCATGTCAAAATGTACTTAAGTATCTTGTGTCATGATAGTAATTGTGCCGTTTAGTCCTTTTATGTTCGTTGCACATAAAGGTAAAGTTCACCTAAGAACTGGCCACGAAGGCCCACCCAGAGGGGGAGTGGATACATAGTTCTACTCTTCCTTCAACCTCGGCGCTAGATGGGGGTGGGTGGTCAACACACGCCCCGGCCACTTTACCCCCTGAAAGACCCGGTACCCATTGTATAGGAGGCTGTGTGGGCACCAGAGCCGGTCTGGATGGGTGCGGAAAATCTCGACCCTACCGGGATTCGATCGCCGGACTGTCCAGTACATAGCGAGTCGCTATTCCGACTACGCTATCCCGGCCCACTCATTTACGTTGCACAGTTTTACTAATGCTTCCTCATCATAGCGGTGCTTCTGTGTGTCTTCATCGCCAAAAGCAAAACTGACAAGAAATATTTTCCGTGATGTTTTGGTGAGCACCGATGACGATTTCATTCGTGCTATTCTCATCTCTTCTAACAAAACGCAACCCGGAAGTAAATGCCTAGCACGGAATAACATGGAGTCTGTTGTGCGGGAAAATTTAAGCTCTGTGTATCGGAGTCGTACTAGAGGGGTTGTGTTATTACGCATTACAGCTGTGTGATGTTGCGGTTGTATATTTTGAACGCGAACGCATTTGTGCAATTTTGCTACGCCGAACGACGTTAAATTTTGACAAAGAGTTTTATAAATACGACTGCATACTGTGCAAATCTATTGCGTGTCAATAATGTGGCGGCAAGAAACCCGAATTACAGCGTAATGAACGTGGATAAAGGTTTCTGTGTGCGTTTAAAAATGGAGATCTTGGTATTGTTTCTAGGAAGCAGATACCATGTATCTGAGTGAAATTATTGGTGTGATTTGATATTTGTGCATAAAAATGACCGATGAACATATATATCTTTCGGATTCCATAAATATATTCCCTGTTTATAGTGGTCTGACCCAACATGCTTGATTGACATTGCTTTTATACTTAACTTTAGAACAAACAATTAAGACAGTTTAACAAAGTCAGCAGAGATTGGAATTGAATGGGACAAACGTCTTAATTTGGCACAAATAATACCATAAAAAAACATACATATCTAATTAACTTGTAGCAAGTACTGAACACAACTGTCATAGAGAAAATTTGTATAATCGTGTCTTTGTCACCAGAGAACAGGTTTAAATCACAATATAAAATGGCCAATGAATCCTTTGTTTTGACAAAGTTCAATTACCTGGAAACAACAAGTGACATGACTAAATTTCATTCATGGCAGATTGAAAAAGAGGTTAAAGTAAATGCATATAACAATATATCTAAGGAAATTACTAAATGTGCTCAGTATTTCAATCAAGTGTACTGCATTGGCCATGTTCTGTAAAGTGTACAAAATTTGTGGACTGTATAATAATGTTAAAGTAGAGGCATATTTGATCCTGTGCATGCTACCTAGTCACTATATTGACTTTGCTACCAGACATATCTGAGCAGAAGAAATACATAAAATTTTACACACAATTGTGCTCTGCCTAATACTTCACTTCTTGCATGGACTCAGCTGGGAGCTCAAAATATTAGCCAATGACCTGCATTCTTTAATTGATAAATTAAGCAATGTCATAGGAAATGTTGTTGCAAGAAAAAAAAATTCTATTTTCTTACCTTTGGTTCAGTCCTGGCCAAGTTTCAAAATTTTAGTAGCACAAAGCAGCAAGGCAAGTAACACATGTGCTATGATGATATTAAACAAGGGGCAAAAATGTTGCCTTTGCAAAAAAATTTAAACCAGAATTACTGGTACTACAAATGCTTTAGACTTCTGGAAAAAGGACATCATGTTATCATAAGCAACCAACATGTTTTAGAAACTTCTGCAATAGACACTAAGTTGTGCAATGGCCATTCTTTTGAAAAAGTGATTACTGAAGTGAATGTGTGTGTGTGTTAATCTGAAGGTAACAATTTGCCCTGGAGGGGAGTGTGAGTAAATTACCTTCCACAAACTTTGGTTTGTGTGGTGACCATAGTTATTTTGAAATGAATATTGCAAAAGGCTCACAGGTGTACACCTCATCATGAAAACTTGCCCCAGGAGGAAGTGTGAACAAATTAAGTTGTGTAGTGACTGTAATATTTCTAAAATTAACACTGCAAAAACCACATGGGTGTAAATGCAAAGGAAACAACTTGGCCTGCAAGTGACGGTGTGAATCAATTCCATTCCAGAAACATCAGGTAAAACATCTCATACATTAAAATCAGACATGCTTGCTTTTTTTTAACCCTCTGGTGCCAGAATTAAGTGCCTGTTGTACTCTGAAAAAGACCTGCGCTTTAAACAGCCACTATAATTTTGCATGATCTTGGCAATGACTTTAGTTGATGCTGGTTTTTCTGAGCATTGCATCGTGTGTCGACTATGTTTCACTTTCAGCACCGAAGGGTTAATGATCCATTTATAGCTAAGCACATACCAAAATATGCGTGTCAATATACAACAATCCACCTTAAATGCAATAAGCAAAATGTTAAATAACTGCATGGGACAGTGATAATTTTAAATTAACACTACCTTGATCACCAATATTATATCACACTACATGAAAGGTTCCACTCTTATCTACATAGCAGCATTCTTCACCATGGTCATACATACTTCTACAGCACATGGTCAACATAAACAATTTTACTGCGACACTCTAGCTATAGTCATTTTCATTCAGTAACCTTGTTTTCATATACCTGCAGGATATCTCTTCACAGTCATTTTTCTTTCAGCATACAGTTGTGGTATACACTTTTTATTTCATTTGTTTTTCCTAGTACCATAATGAAAGAATCTAAGTGGAGGCCCTCACTGTACTTATAATACAGGCTCCAAATACAACTACACTTGCATTTCGTCCCACAATGTCCATTATAAACTATTTCACATGCCAACCTTTTCAACTGGGTCCTTTAGAGAGCATTGTGTCCTCACGTATCATAAGCCAGTTGCTTCCAGAAGTAGCTGCCAAATCTTTAAGCATAACAACCTACAATTTCACAAACTGCTGCACATAGCCTCAGATGGACAGGTACTTTGAACAAGTGGTGCTCAAACCCTCGACACCAGTTTGCGTGGCAACTACACTTTTTAGTGGTGTGCAATATCTGTATGTCCACAGCATTGTACTTACTTTGTACCACCCTCCTGGAACCTAGAATTTTGAGGCTGCTCTTATATTTTTTGGACAGTTTGTGCACCCCTGGGTTGAACAAGCTATTGGTAAACAGACAGGAGGCTGGGAACCTTGACATTATACTTGACAAATCTAACAGGTACAACACATGTTCTTCATGAAAATAAAACAATTATAATAATAATTTGTCAAATTAAGAATCCACAAAACACGAATGTAGGTCTCATGAATTTTGCTCAGAAGTCCTTGTTAGAACGTACGGATGTTCATATTGTGCATCTATGAACTGATGGGAAAGTTAACAACTTACAAGATTAATGAGACTGGTAACTTGGGATTTATGCTCTATAGTGGGGATGGCAGAGCCCAATGTTTCAAAGGAAAAAAGTGCCCTCATCTTCAAGCATTGAGTCCTACTGTTGATGATAAAAGTGTCATGTTCCTTTGCAACATTGGGCTTTGTTAACTCCACTACATAACATCCCAGAATCAACTTTAAAACTGTGACAATGGAAAATCCTGCAACTTACAGGGTTAATTATAAAATAAAATTATTAGAAACAGTGAAGTAATGAAATGAGGACACCCACTGTAGTATATTATCCTGGATGGAACACAGACAACATAAGAAACCCTTCAAGATTGCTAGCGTCAAAGCAGAATAAGCTGCATCAGTACCAAACAGCAGCATAACATCATTTAAAATGTGAAAACCTCAAACTCAAAAGAAGTCATTATATATGATTATGTCATCATCTTTATATTACATTTGTATCAGTTAATAAAAACAAGACTGGTGGAATCATCTGGCCAGTCAAGGGTAGGATTCAAATGCTCTATGTTGCAGCAAAAGTGCAACTATTTTCCTGTTGCAATACTTCACTAAAACAGTTGAAAGGTTAAGTTTATGGGAACAACATAGTAGCTTGATGCGTGTAATAAGACAAAAGTTTTATTGCAGCAAATCAATTACACAACACTTATTCCTGGCTCGCATCAACATTCTCTGTCTGTAATCCTTTAAAAGATGCGACTGGAACAAAGGTGACCAAGGTATATAGTTTGTTTGGTGAATCTTCATCGTCATTCCTTCTCCGGGACAGACGAACCCGCACACGAAAAGGTACATTTCTAGAAATGAAAGGTTTCTAAATTCAACCACAGGCCTATACCATATATTACAAAAACACATTCTTTCAATTCTTTTTGGATTTTTAAAAAACTGGCACTTTTGATTTACAATGTCAAATGTCTCACATCACAGCCCAAAATTCCAATCCAAAACTTACATACGTGGTACTATGCACGTGGGTAGAGGTTAAGTAATACGAATTGTAGTTTCTTTGAAGTGTCAACTTCAAACGTCACTAAATATCTCTTAATTACATACCTGATACCCTTCGACCACACTTGTTTGTTCAGTCGTGTATCGACTCGAACATCGGGTGTACCCATCTGTTTCATTGCAAATTTACGTATTTCCTTAATTGCCCGCGGTGCACGTTTTTTGAATCCGACTCCATGCAGTCTTTTGTGTAGGTTTATGGTATATTCACGTGTAACTACTTCATTGATAGCTGACTTGTTTTTCTTCTCTCCTTTGGGTTTTGTCATTTTTTGCCTGTAGAACACAAAAATAAGTTGTTAATTTGTACACATTCTAAATGCTTGATCGCCACATCAAACTTCACTAGGTACTCAACAGAATACATATAAAAGTCTTTCATAAATAGTCTAAAATCAACAAAACAGTTTTTTACACTGAAATAAATACTTTACAATGTAATCAGAAAGAGCCGCTATTCGATTACACCAGATGAAATACCAATAACAATTACGTTTCCGAAACTTACACACACTCACTCGACAAGACCGACGAGTCAACTGCACTCTTGTGGTAAAAGCTCGAAATTTCCGCCGACCCCTTATCGATAGGAGCAATTCTAAGCAAGTGCTGCCGTGACGTGCTGTGTTGTAACTACATGAGTTTACGGTATTTATGATAGATTCTGGATGAGATGCCGTATTCGTCTCGGCAGTAAACTTGATCACTGTTGGTGTGGGGTTGAAGTGGCAAGCTGGTAAAGGGGGAAGCTCAGCGCACGCAGCTCCAACAGTTTTCTCTCCATTTCAAAAACATCGCATAACTCACAGACTCTTCAGTTCCATTTAAACAATGGAGCGAAGTGAAGTTTGGTGTGCGATCTCTCTTGCTTTATCGATTTGCCTAGCTGTTTGATAATGTGACACAGTATCACATTGCGAGACCATGTGCTTCCTTCATAGTAAATGTTTTTGGCAGAGACGTAATGTTGCCTGGCCATTCCGCCGTCAACCAAGGAGTGGCCACACGGTGCTGTGTACAGCTGTGTGCAGTGTTAGGGAGCTAAAGTATGCAGATATCTGTGTCTGTCTATGCGTAACGCAATATTTGTCAGTGGACCGCAATGTGTCCGTTCCATGTCTAACGTTGTGGCCACGAAAGCGAAGTTTTGATAAAGAAGGTACAGCTTTTACATATAGCAAAGTGTCGAACTTACGCGCGTTTCTCAAGTGGGGAGAAAAATCAAGAAGAATATTATTTCAAAACACTGAGCATGTTGGCTAAGTGATAACGATTCTGACATGTATTCTGGTGACACGCGGTTCAAATCCGGACCGGGGGGGGTTTGAAAGGCTATGTTTCCCACAGTACCTTCAGACAAACTCTGGAGTGGTACCCCAGACTAGACCACGACAGCTTCTTACCACACCCTGTTCTATTCATTCTTCACCTCCATCCCATCATTTGACGCTGTGAGGTGTGAGAGATAATGACAGGATCGTGAAATAAACTACGTAAAGGTAAAACAGTCCCGTTACAGGCCCGGAGGGGCCCAGTTGGTTCTAGGAAGTTAAGGTTCCCAGAGTTCGTGACAACGGCACGGGATGGTGGTAGGTTGTCAGCCTTACGCACCGGCCGCCTTTACCCCCAGGAAATACTCCTGGTACTCATTTCTGTTAGAGGCTGAATCGACCCCAGGGCCATCAAATAAACTACGTAACGAATGAAAATTGATGTCTGTCTAGCTTATTATTGCATTCGGACCAGGTCTTTTCCAGTAATAAGAAGAGCCTCGTGTCACGCAATACAGTGAGAGATGTGCGAAATTACCCTCCTGTCCCTACATCGCAAGACAGAATTGTGAGAGGAAAATTGTTGGCTTGTGATTGGTATAAATGAGCAGAAACTGTTGATGTACCTTCCGGAACCCCTCGTTTAAATTCTACATAATGGAAGAACGACAAGAAAATTAATGCCGACAAAATTTAGTCTCATGTGTATTTTGTACAAACGTCGGTAAAGGAGCGCGAATCCTTATGGTGAGAATCATTGTTATGGATCTGTATACTATACGCTCGGCAAAGGCTTGAGACTGATGTCTTGTATTATGGGAGACTTGTATTTTCTGCTGCATTTTCATTATTCTAAGTAGTAACTTAGTAAGTTACATAACCACATGGTATGTAAAACAGGAAGCTTGTTGTGTTGTTGTTGGCAGCACTGTCATCAGTATCACAATCATTAGGATCATTCTAGGTATCCTTTTGTAAATCGCAAAATAGAATGAAAGAAGGAAAGACCCAATCTTTGGTTAACTCATGTATAAAAATGAAGAAAATGTGAATTTTTTACTTTCCACGCCATTAAGGCAAATAGGGGAAGCAGAGGTGTAACTCCACTTTTGCTTAACCTTGACACGAGATGGAGGTTAGTAGTTAACTTCGCGCCCCGGCTGCTCTACTCCGGGAAGGAACCCTAGTACCCATTGCATAGGAGGTTGGATGTGCTCCAGAGTCTTTCTGGATGTTTTGGAGAACATAAAGGCTTCTTGTCCCTACCGGAATTCGAACCCCGGAACTCGTGTATCAAAGTCAACTGCATTATGTATGTCAGAAAACTTAACAGACTGTTTGGAAATTTTAAGGACCACTGAATCTGTAACAGCTTTCTTCCTTCAGTAGGATCAATGGACCACTGACAATTGAATGGAAATTTGGTGTATCGTTCCATCTACATGTCCCTCCTGTCTGTGTCTCCCCTGTTCTATCAACAGCATACGCACTGCATACGCACTTCCCTTCTCCACTACATCTTGTCTTCTTCTGCCGTTCTGTGTCCTTCCGATGACCTCTGGAAGTCTACAGACTCGAGGGTCATTGAATTTCGACTCTTGTCCTCTATCCAGCCAAACTTTTTTACTAGGCCTTTCGCGGTGCAATGCCCTCCGAACTATCTTACATGTACGAACAACACATTCAGTCATAAGTCTGTTAAAATAACGAATTCTGTAACATTTTTTTCACACCAATAGGAAGCGGACGGCTGCAGGAGAACGTAGTCACAAAGACATTCAGGAGTATCTTTTCCAAGATTGAAGAGAAAACATTTTATTTTCACTGGAAAGTCTCGATAAATAATGACCTGCAATACTGGAAAGATATTGACTGTGGCATGTCTGTTTGTGGATCGAATATTACATGTAGCCTACAGCCACGCGTTTGATTCAGTGATGGCATGAATGATGCGACGTTTAACAAGCCGTCAGAAAATGTGGTTACTTAAAAACAGTGTCCCGTATAGTGTCCTCTGCAGATATTTGAGCTCCTTTCCTCATATAGGAAGATACACTTCCTATAGTAATATTTATGTGACCTACATCTGTTTCACCCATAATAGCTCCCGGACCAATTGTCATGATAACGAATATCATGCCATCCTTGTACGTATCAATAACCTGGCGTCAATATTATCAAGATGACGGTCGTGCGAATTTACGAGATGAACGTGACACTAGTGACACAAAATCTACAGTTTTTTTATGTTTTTGCACCGTGCGTTTTAATATAATTATAAAATAAAAACCAAGAAATGAACATTTCCTAAATTAATATTTTAAATTTGAATGTTTGGTGTCGTCTACATCTTTCGATCCCGAGGTTTAAGCTTCAGGAAGAGGGTTTTATATACAGTTATGACATAGTGCATTTCACATGCATCAGTATAAGCAGTCTAGTGAGTAGATGAGCGTTTTCGATACTGTATAGTACGCTTTACATGCATCGGTATAAGCAGTCTAGGAGGCAGGAGATTGCTTATACTGATGCATGTGAAACGTGCCATACCGTAATTGAATATACAACCGTCTTCCTGAAGATGAGCCCTCGGGTTCGAAACACGTAGAAGACAACAATAATTTAAAAAAAATCAATATTAATTTAGGAAAAGTGCATTAAATTGGTTTATATTGTATAAAATCTACAGTCTCGAATTTTGTTCTGTAATGGCTCTTCGAAAAGTTCCGACTTTTTGTAAAATATTTTTTCATTCTAGGATATACAGCGGCAGGTCTGCCGCTATTGCTGGTTGATTCGGTGGCTTGTGTACCAGGCATGTGAAAATGTGTGTATTGATAACGTATCACGAACACGTTTGACATTTCGGTAGAAAATATCAATGCCATGTTAACTGCTGGACATAAGCTGACCACGAAAATAAGTAGTTTTTTTTTTTAATCTAATTTAGTTGGTTCCCTTTTCAGCAGTTACTGATACACACTTTCCATCTGGGTAAAAAAGTCGATATATGTCGGACAAAAAAGGTATAAATAAGTAGACTTCAACACGAATAACGTAAACAAAATCTTCACAGTAATTATTTTGTGGCTGTGTTTTATGTATGGCCGTGCAACAATTTATTTTATGCATTGAGCACTCTGAATACATAAACTGAATTCAACAACTATTTCTTTAACAATTTGATTGTACTATTTGCCAAGTAACTATATTTATTTCTGTTATCTGTAGCAGTACGTGGAAATTAAAAGCTTTTGGTATATAAAATCATAAATATAACATTTGGAAAATGTGTGTTTTACAATTATTTGGAAATTATTTGGACCACACATCTTTCTACTCTTGTTGATGTTTGTCGCTGACCGAGAATGATTTGCTCAGATCTGTAAACTTCCATGAAATAGGTATTTGAATATAGAAAGTAGTGATAATGAATTCTTCAGTTTTCAGTCTCTCTCACGTGACGCGGAAGCTACTGCAGCAATCTCGGTTGGAATCGAACACCATATTCCTTGGAACCAGAGACAGCAACGGCGATTGTTGTACAGGGTTCAGTGGTGAAAGGAAGTGGCACAAATCCACCTTTATCTGCCCGTCTCTTTTCCCTACAATATATCACTTTGTTTTGTTTGTTTATTTCTGTAAGCCAGCTGTCCTCTCACGGGGCTATATTTTTGACGGTGATAATAGGTCGCTGATTGGGAGGGCGGCCGATAGTAAAGAACGGAAGGAGGTCCATGAGATGAGGGTTGTGGCAGTTGGGGAATGACGGGTCTACGGGGGGTTGGGGGATATAATCACCCCACCAGTCTAAACAAGGGAATGGCAAATGAACGCCGGCGACTAACAAGATACTCAATTGGGAAATGGGGGCGTTCAATGGAATTATGTGAGAGAGAAGAAACAGACGAAAGGGCAGTGGAATACGCTCCCAGACCTACTTTAACTTCCGTTGCTTCATTGAAACTTCAGTAGCTAACACAGGTAAATTAGCACTTTCCGTACTTACTTACTTACTCCATGGTACAGAGTCCTTCTTGAGAAGTTAACTGGTTTGCAGCTAGTGAAGAAATTCCCCGCATTTCACGGAACCCGAAGGTTCATTACCGCACTCACAAACCTCCACCACGCGTCCCTATCCTGGGCCAGCCCAGTCCAGTCCATATACCCACATCCCACCTCCTGGAGATCCATCCTAATATTATCCACCCATCTACGCCTAGGTCTCCCCAGTGGTCT